>JAAUYK010143176.1_pt1 | contig 33170 bp, 26 predicted proteins | sample 7278021 | NCBI WGS metagenome assembly JAAUYK01 (sample SAMN14350223, study PRJNA611818) | marine sediment metagenome | isolation source: surface marine sediment (1.8m) | place: French Polynesia: Moorea | collected 2018-08
ACTAAAGAACTATCCCAGAGAATTAATTTTACTCTTTCCCAAGGCATTCCATAACAACGATGATAAATTTTTTTGAGGGAATTTAACCCTAAAATTTCTGTACTGTGTTGATGCCATTGTCTAAAGGCACAAAGTTTATCCCACTGCCAAAAGGTATGATGGTCTTCGGCCAAAGATTCTAAAACAACTTTAACTAAGCTTGGTGGTTCTTTTAACTGTAATAAATTGGATAATTCAGGAGAAAATTCTCGATGTAAAGGATAATCTACCCATTCCCAATAATTAAAACCTGGTTTTCCTAAGCGTTGACGATAAAAAGAAAACCAACCCATTTCCCATACAGAAGCTAAAGGCGTAACTAAGGGGTAAAATTGACCCTTGAGAGCCGTTTCTGGACTATCTTCTAAGACACAACTTAAGGGAGTGAGTAAAGGGCTTGCTAAAGGATAAAATTGACCCTTGAGAGCCGTTTTCGGACTATCTTCTAAGAGACAACTTAAAGGAGTGAGTAAAGGGCTTGCTAAGGGGTAAAATTGACCTTTGAGACGATCTCGAGGAATATCCTCTAATAAACAAGCGATCGGTTTATGTTGACCCCTTAAAATAGGGGGAGAAGACTTGTGACGTTTGGCTGTGGATAGGAGTAAAGAAACTGCCAACAACATCCCTCCACAGATTAATATATTAGACAAAAAATCACTAATAAAAGCCATCACTCCCATAATTAAACCCCAAAAAATTCTAATAATCTATAGCAGTCAGTAATAATATGCGAGAAGAGAGAATATATCAGGACATAATACTATTATTTATGTCCCTACAAATACATCCTTGTAGGGGTTTAACACTGTTAAACCCTGCTCTTCATTGTCTCACAACCGAAACCTGATTTCTACAGTTACGAACTTAATAATGGTTGTAATCCATGTTTAACAGATGCCCCTCCTATTTGTTCCATCTTAGTCACTGTAATTTGATTACGTCCCCAAGAGAAATTAGTATGCCATTGTTCAAACTCTAATAAAATGGCTTCGGCAAAACAAGCAAACATTTGACGAGAAGGAACATCCATATTGACAGTTTCCATAATCTTCCAGTCAATATCTAGAGAATGTTCCACAACTCCGCCTTTAATGATATGGACATCAGGATGTTTAATTTTTGTGTCTAAATTCTTGGGATAACCACCATCCACAATTAAACAGGGTTTTTTCAGGGTTTCGGGATTAATTTCTACCCCTTTAGGCATACTCGCCACCCAAACGATAACATCTGCTTCGGGTAAGGCTTCTTCTAGCCCCATAATTTTACCCCGTCCCAACTCATCTTGTAGTCGTTGTAATCTTTCTTTATTGCGAGCAATTAATAAAAGTTCCTGAGTATCGGTTTTTTTATCTAACCAACGACACACCGCACTACCAATGTCTCCTGTTGCCCCACAAACGGCAACAGTTGCCTGGGATAAGTCAATACCCAGTTTAGCTGATGCGAGTTCTACTTGACGGGAAATTATATAAGCAGTGTGGGTGTTTCCAGTGGTGAAGCGATCAAACTCTAAAGAGACATTACGAACTTGTCGATTATCCTTAAGGTTGAATTCTTCAAAAATAATCGAAGAAAAACCCCCCAATGCTGTGATATTAAGGTCATTTTTCTGCGCAAAGGCCATTGCATTTAAGATTTTACGAATTGCTGCTTTAATCCGTCGCTTGATCAGCATTTCTGGTAAAAAAGCAGATTCTATATACTTTCCTTCGATTGTTTGTCCTGTGATGCTGGTAACACGAAAATGCTCGACGAATTGGGGTGGAGCAGAACACCACAAATCAAGTCCCTGACTTGCATAAGGACCATAGCCAAAGGCATCAGCGACGGAGTGGGCGTGTTCTAAACTTGTAAGATGACCAATTAAACCAAACATTGATTATTCTATATGATAATTAAGCAGAAAAGAGACTATATTATAGGAAAAAGTTAAGACTCTTAACAATAGTACCGTAATCTTTTACTTATTGATCATATTTTGAGAGTAGATAGCCTTTATCATAGAGGTAGGATTGGTGAAATTACCCATATTGCTGGTTTTAAATCTAAAAAAATACTCGACTTGAGGGAAGTGTCGGAAATTTTGATCTAGCTTTTTAGAGTATCACATCCAATTTTTGAAGTATTTTTACCCTCTATCTATGGCTAAAAACAATATTTTACGTTGGTTTCCCCCCTGTCTCAGTCTGGGGCTATTTGCTTTATCTCTATGGACGATACAAAATAACTTACAGCATTATCAAGCTGAACATTTTTGGGGCAGTTTATCGCAGATTCCTCCTAGTCATATTATCTTAGCGATCGTCCTGACGGCAATAAACTATTTAATTATGACTGGATATGAATGTTTAGGATTAGCTTATATTCGTGAATCCCTTCCCTATAGGAAAAAAGCCTTAGTGGGTATTATTTGTTCTGGGATTAGTAATAGTGTGGGGTTTGCGGTTTTGAGTAGTTGTATGATTCGTTATCGTTTCTATTCTACTTGGGGATTTTCTGTTGTCAAAATTGCCCAAGTTTCTGCTTTTTGTAATCTCTCATTTTGTTTGGGTTTATTTGTAGTTGGTAGTGTCATTTTCCTAAAAGAACCTTTAGCAATCCCCCAATTAATAGATTTCCCATTTCTGTCAGTTCGTCCCATTGGAATCATTTTTTTAATTGTTATTTTAGCCTATTTATTTTTAACTGTTATTCGTCAAAAGCCTTTAATTATTGGTAAGTGGATTATCCCCCATCTTACTTTTAAATTAGCAGCCAGTCAATTAATTATTTCTGCTCTGGATTGGTGTTTAGCTTCGGCGGTTTTTTATACTCTTTTATATCATTCTGTTTCTTTATCTTATTCTGCTTTTTTTGGGATTTACATGTTAGCACAAGTTGCAGGATTAGCTAGTAATATTCCAGGGGGATTGGGAGTTTTTGAAACGGTCATGATGTTATTATTAACTCCATTTATTACGTCAGAAAAATTATTAGGAACCTTGTTAATCTATCGGGGTATTTATTATTTTATTCCTCTGAGTGTAGCTGCTTTACTGTTAGGCAAATATGAATGGCATCATTTCTTTCAGAAGAAAAAGCCTGACTACGAATCAGTCTCTAGCCTCTCAACACCAGCTAGAGAAACTATCAATAAGGTAAATAATTAAAATAAGGGGAAGGAGTTTGAGACTCCCTGGGTTAAAACCGCAGGGATTCTAGAGGTTATCTAATCAGGGGATAAATCCAATGGATTCCCTTCGGTCAATTTATATTTTGGTCGGTCATTCATCCCCACCTTGTGGAAGGATCGGGTATAGTGCCCGACATTAGGATAAAAATAATCTTTGATGAGCGATGGGGTGTGTTCAAGATTCACAATTTTGGCAAAAGAAAGATAAGTCCAAAAACCCAGGCCAGCAAGGAGTTTAGACTATGAGTATATAAACTAGATCGAAAAAGTTACACTCTCCCTGTTAGATTTCTAAGGATTTTGGGAAATATAGGAATAACAAGGGACAAGTTCTCGTAATTCAAATTATAAGGAGTTGGCCTAAAATCTTCGCCAGTTTTACCGTATTTTCAACTATCTTGTTGTTGATACTATTTTGTCGAGTCTGTTTATGGCGATTCTTATGATTACTTAATTACTAAGTTCTTGTCTTTGTAAAAATGTAATCTCTAATTAGAAAAGTTATGTTGAAGCTTACGAAAATGTTGTCCTTAGCTGGAACTCTTATTGTCTTAGGTAGCATTAATCCTGCCCAAGCTGCACTAGTTGCTGAACCATTGGTTATTAATTCAGATGAGGAAAATGTAATACAAACAATTACTGGGTTACAAGTTTTGAATTCAGATGGTTCAGCAATTGATGTATTTACAGTTGATTTTCAATTTGATTCGTTCACTACCATTTTTGGCGGCTTCTCCTCTTCATCTGGCGACTTCTCCCCTTCATCTGAAGCGTTTTTTTTTGATGATTTAGAAGGCGCTGAGTCAGCTAGAAGAGCAATAAATGATGCTATAAATGGTATGACTACTACTACACCCATTGGGGTTGAGGGGTTATTCAATCTTCCTGGTTCCGAAGATGCAATTATTGTCGCTCTCAACTCTTATATAATTCCTGGCAAATTCAGTGACAATGATTCTAACATGGTGGAGACATTGATTGGTCAATTTACAAATGGCGCATGGGTAGGTAATACTACACAGTTACAACCCCAAGGTACTCCGACTATGTACGCAAAATTCACTAAAACAGGGGAAATTAATATTGATAGTACTCCCACTCCTACAGTCCCTGAATCCTCTAATTTAGTGAGTATTCTGATTTTTGGAACATCTCTTCTATTCGTGGCTAAAAATAGAATAAGATGAGGATGTATAACAATACATAAATAAAGCCCACTTAAGTGGGCTTATTGTAGTTTCCTAACACAAATTGAGAATTGACTATTGGTATTAATTAGAAATTAATTTCTATTTTTTCCGGATAACTTTAATTGAATTCCACTAAGTCCCAACAATATAAGGCTCAAAACTGAGGTAGATTCAGGAACTGAGGGTGCGTTGCTCGTTTCGTTTGGGTTAGTGCTTAGTGGGTTAGTGCTTTGCTGGTCATCTGGATCTTGGTGAGTTGACAAAGGAATTAATTGTATAGCAACTCTCTGATTCTCAGAAGCTTCTTGAGGATTGTTATTATTTACCCATCCCATAGTGATTTCACCTTTCAGGTTTGTGACCGTCGATCCCAACCCTCCAAGAATGGTTGGATCAGTGAAGTAAAAAAACGTTTCCTCTGAAATTCCTCCATTCTCAACTACAAGGTTTGATGAACTACAAAAATCACTAATGGGTGATCCATCAGCTTCATTAACACAAATTTCCATACTCGTATTTGCCGCAACCTGTTTGACAACAGAGAACAATTTGAGTCCCTCAATATTTTCACAAGTATTAACGGGAGAAGTAATCACTTTATCACTATTATTGTCATTATTAGCAGAAAATGTTACTGTAGCCTGATTATTGCTACATTGGAGTTCAAATCTAGTTGGAATGTTATTGGACCATACCCAATCCGTCTCATCTAATACCTGATCTAGAGTATCCCGACCTTTCACAAGTCTCTGTTCTTTAAATGTGCTACCTCCAGCAAGACTTTGTAATTTAAAGTTGGGAGCAGGAGTATCAAGAATCTTAAAACTCTCATTCCATAGCTGAAAACTCAAATCAATGCGAGGTTGCTCATCAATATTGCCTCCATCTTCGGAAAATAAAGTGTCTCCGGGGAAAACACCAAGAAAAGGTAAATTAAGGGTTGTAACCGGTTCAATAGCAAGAGAAAATTCAGGAATTTTTTTCTGCAATAAATCACTGATGAAATCATTAAACGGTTGTTCTTCAGCAGTGGGTGAATTGAATCTTGTATTCGCCCCTTGAGTAATACTACCTCCAAAGAAGATTTGTCCATTATTTACACGATTAGGATCAATAGGTGTGTTTTCATCCCAGGAATTAGGATCAACATTCCTGACATTGATAGAAAGGACTGGAGATATCAGTGGGTTTGTGTTAGGGTTCAGAGGGTTGCCACTAGGATCATTACCTGCATTATTAGTTTGATTAAAACGCAATGTAGCCTGTAAATTCCTGATTTCCGCTCCTGCGTCAAGGAAAGGTGTTATGTCATTAATAACGTTTTGGAAATCAAAACCTAGATAAGCTACTTGTTTTCCTGTTTGTCCATTTTGTTCATCTAACTGACCCACTGCAAGGAAGTTATTTCCACCAAGTGTAATCCCAGGAAAACGGGTATCTGAAAAATTATCCTCACTCGCAACAATACCATTGCGCTCCCACGTTTCGGCCTTTACCAGGTTACTGTTAAGAGCTATCAGACCGAAAATAATACTTGTTGTTGCTAGTTTTAAAGGGAAGATTAGAGTTGCCATTTTTCTATAGGTTTTTTTATTGTCTATGTTCAGGGTATAAAGTTAATTCCCCCAAAAACTTTTCATAACTTTTTAGGGTACTCAGAATAGAGTTTTTCTCAAGCTATTCAGATTTTGACACATAAACTATATTTTTGCTTTTGCGAGATAGTCTAATTTCTACGTAACATAGACAATTGATGGGTTAGGAGGATTTTGGTCTTTGTCACAGCTTTCAGAAACCTTAGACGGGCAAATAAAACTGCTCCCCAATGAACCTGGGGTCTATTTAATGCGCGATTATCAAGGGGACATTCTCTACATTGGTAAATCGAAACGGTTACGAACGCGGGTTCGTTCTTATTTTCAGTCTGGGCAAAAGCATAGTCCTCGCATCAGTTTAATGGTGCAACAGGTGGCTAACATCGAGTTCATTGTAACCGATACGGAGGCTGAAGCTTTGGCTTTAGAAGCTAATCTGATCAAGCAGCATCAACCTTATTTTAATGTTTTACTCAAAGATGATAAGAAATATCCTTATGTTTGTATTACTTGGTCGGAAAGTTATCCTCGAATTTTCATTACTCGTAAACGACGTTTAAATCATCAACGCGATCGCTATTATGGTCCTTATGTCGATACCCATTTACTACGGGAAACATTACGCTTGGTGAAACGGGTTTTTCCTCTGCGTCAACGGCCTCAACCTTTATTTAAAGATCGCCCTTGTTTAAACTACGATATCGGTCGTTGTCCTGGGGTCTGTCAAGGGTTAATTTCTCCTCAAGACTATCATAAAATTGTGGAAAAAGTGGCCATGATTTTTCAAGGAAGAACGGAGGAGTTATTACAAAAATTATCAGCACAAATGGAGTTAGCTGCTAGTCAGTTAAATTTTGAAAAAGCTGCTCAATTTCGGGATCAAATTAAGGCTATTCAAGGGTTAGGAATTGATCAAAAAGTTACTTTACCTGATGATACTATTTCACGGGATGCCATTGCCCTAGCTGCTGATAATAGTTATACCTGTATTCAATTATTCCAAATTCGTGCAGGCCGTTTAGTAGGAAGGTTAGGTTTCTTTGCTGATACGGTTTCAGGCAGACCAGAAGGTATTTTACAACGGGTATTAGAGGAACATTATCTACAGGTTGATGCTGTAGAAATTCCCAGTGAAGTTTTAGTGCAGTATCCTCTTCCTGAAACTGATATTTTAGCTAATTGGTTAGGAGAAAAAAAGGAAAAAAAAGTCAATATTATTGTACCTCAAAAACAGCAAAAAGCGGAGTTAATCCGTTTAGTAGAACGTAATGCAGGATACGAACTAGAAAAAATTAAACGCCATGCTCAACAAAATTTATTAGCATTAGAAGATTTAGCGCAATTATTAGATTCACCAACGATTCCCCATCGTATTGAAGGGTACGATATTTCCCATATTCAAGGGTCAAATGCTGTTGCTTCCCAAGTTGTTTTTATTGATGGAGTTGCGGCGAAACAATCTTATCGTCATTACAAGATAAAAAATCCCAATATTACTATGGGTCATTCCGATGATTTTGCTAGTTTAGCAGAAGTATTAGGTCGTCGTTTTCGTTCCTATGAAAATAAATCTGAAAACGAGTTATTAGGGTTAGATGATTATCCCGATTTAATTATGATCGATGGAGGAAAGGGTCAACTTTCTGCGGTGATAAAAGTTTTAGAAAATATGAATCTGATGCCTGGTTTACAAGTGATTAGTTTAGCTAAAAAACGAGAAGAAATTTTCTTACCTAACCAATCTCAACCTTTAGCTACTCACCCTGAACAATCGGGAGTTCAATTATTAAGAAGAGTTCGAGATGAAGCCCATCGATTTGCTGTAAGTTTCCATCGTCAACAACGGTTAAAAAAAAGCCGTCATTCCCGTTTAGATGACATTCCAGGGTTAGGCTTCCAACGACAAAAACAACTACTTGCTCATTTTCATTCTATTGATTATATTCGAGAAGCTTCTATTGAAAAATTACAAGAAGTATCGGGAATTGGTCAAGCTTTAGCAACAGAAATATATAATTATTTTCATCTTAATTAAAAATCTTAAATTCATCAAAAATTACTGTTTATCAATAAAATTGCTAGTTTTTATAGTAAGCAATAACAAATCCTCTTTAGATTTACCCCTTAAAAATTTCATAGGTAAACACTTTCACAAGTCAAAAGCAAAAAGTTTATCTCTTCTGTGAGTAATAGGATTCAAAAGGGAGATAATCTCACCGTGCGATGGCTAGATTATCCGTACCAAGCAATGATTATTTTCTTGTTTTTCTTCTTTATAAATTAAGAGTCTTTAAACCTAAATCTCGGGTAAATTTTTACTTTTACTTTTGTTTTTTTTGTTATTTTACTTTTTAATTTGCCTGAAAGGCCGCGTTAAAACCCTCCTGCGTGTTATAAAATATTAGATGGGGTTGACAACTGGATTTTTTATAAGAATAATGAATTAATAATGTCTAGGTAAAAATCTTCTAATAATGTCCCTAACTAACATCAACTCTGAATTAGTAAAGAATGAACTGAAAAAAATTAAATTAATAGCCACTGATATTGATGGAACCTTAACCAAAAATGGTCAGTTTAATAGTCAGTTAGTATCAAATTTAGAAACATTAAAACAACAAAATATTTTGGTTCTCTTAATCACAGGACGTTCAGCAGGATGGTGTCAATCTTTAGTCAATTATTTGCCAGTATGGGGTATAATAGCCGAAAATGGAGGTGTTTATGCTTTAAAAGAATCACAAAGTATGAAACCGTTAACAGCTATTAATAATATAAGAGAACATCGTCAATTATTACAAAATAATTTTGAGGAAATAAAACAAAATTTTCCCAATCTTCAGCCATCTTCTGACAATCAATTTCGTATAACAGATTGGACATTTGATTGTCACGAATGTTCTCAAGAAGAATTACTAACTATAGAAAAGATTTGTCAGGAGAAAAAATGGGGATTTACATATAGTCATATTCAAGGACATCTTAAACCCCTTAAACAAAATAAAGCTAATGGATTAATATTCCTCAAAGAAACTTATTTTCAAGAGTTGTCTTATTCAGAAATCATGACAGTTGGTGATAGTCCTAATGATGAAAGTTTATTTGATAAAAACTTGTTTCATATTACCGTTGGTGTAGCAAATATAGCTAAGTATCTAGACAAACTAGAACATAAACCCTTGTACATAACAAATTTATCAGAAAGCGATGGCTTTGGCGAATTAGTTAATTTTTTGGTCAAACAAAAATGAGCAAAAAAGTAATTGATAAATAAACAGGTTACTCACAATGTATAGCAATAATCAGAGTTCCTATTTTCTGATTAATAAGAGTATCAATAATCAAACGAGATGCTTTGTAGAGATAATCATTAATCTTGAATTATCTTTTATTACTAGGCTATATAGGCTATAGTTTATTCTAAAAAAACTAAGAGGTTTTATAAATCATTTCGCTGATCGCGGCGTTTGAGTAGCATCTGTAACAAAAACCACGCTAAGGCTGAAACTCTTTGAGGGCAAGGATTTTAGACCCTAACTTTTGGCTGGAAGTTGAGGTTTATATAACTCAAGGGAATTATTAATTTTTGTTAAGCATGAGAACAGTAAGTACAGAAAAACTCAGTATATTTGTGGTTGTTTGATTATATATGACTATAAGAGGTTTTGAAACGGGAAAGACCTTAACGACTTTACACAGAAAAATGATAACTTCATCTATCTTTAATATATAGCCCTATTTTCTCCGTAGGATTAAGTAGCGTGTAATTAAAAGAACTATTTAAAAAATAGTATAAATCCCGTTGTACGCAACCTTCTCTTCATTTTAGGCTAAGTATAGTTAATTGCTTGCTAACAACAGTAAAACAGCGCGGATTTGCCATGTATACTCCCGTAAAAGAAAATGTAAAACTCGAAACCCTTAAGTTGTTTCAAGAGTATCAAAAAAACCCAAAAACTAGAATAAGAAACAAAATTTTAGAATTAAATTTTGGTTTGGTTCGCAGAGAAGCACATCACTGGGTTCATCAATGTCCAGAAAGCTATGAAGATTTAGTTCAAGTTGGGAGTTTAGGTTTAATTCGTGCCATTGAAAGGTTTAGTATTGGAAAAGGTCATGCCTTCAGTTCCTTTGCTATTCCCTATATTAGAGGAGAGATTCAACATTATTTACGAGATAAAAAATATACAGTTCGTATCCCTAGACGTTGGTTAGAAATAGGAAGACAATCTATCCATGTTCGTCAAGAATTTAGAGAAAAATTTAATCGTCAACCCACGGATTCAGAAATTGCTCAAGTTCTAGAAATCTCATTAAAAGAATGGCAAGAAGTCAAACTAGCTTTCCAAAATAGAGAACCGGTTAGTTTAGATGTCAAAATTAGCAATGGTGGAGAAGGACAAACCAGCTTAGGAGATTTAGTTCCCGACGCTAATTATCGCAGTTTTCAACTAGCACAAGAAGATCAAATCCGTCTCCAACAAGCATTAGGAGAATTAGAAGAAAAAACAAGAAATATTCTTGAATTTGTTTTCCTCAAAGACTTAACTCAAAGAGAAACAGCCGAACAATTAGGAATTAGTGTTGTTACCGTTTCTCGTCGTGTCAAAAAAGGGATAGAAATTCTCAAAAATAATATGAGTCAAGAGATATGTTGATTTAAAAAAGAGCTTAATTTACTCTTAATTGGTGATCTTAATCACCTAAAAACGAAATAAATTATGAGAGACTGGAGTTAGGTCTATAATGTAAATTAATGAAAGGAATTGTGTCAATGGCTGATGTTGATCGAGAAAAAAGAAACACTCCATCTTCTTTAAACACCCTTTCCATGACACAGAGAACTTGTGAACCCGCTTCCCCTATTTGTTTCCCAAAATTTGCCACTACCCAACAGGCAAGTTTATTTCAAAAATTAAAAAACAATCAATTTAGTGGTAAAGTTTGTTGCCAAACTGCCCAAGGAACACAATCTAATATTTATTGGTATTTAGGGAGAATTATTTATGTAACAGGGGGAACACACTCTCTAAGAAGATGGATAAGAACAGTGTTGCAACATTGCCCAAAACTGAAAGCAATGGGATTGCAATCTCTCTCCCTGGAAAAAGATATTTCTGTCTCCATTCGTCAAAATCATCCCATTAGTTGGGACTATGATTTACTATGTAGTTGGCTGAAACAGCAAAAAATTGATCGCGCACAATTGTCAGATATTATTGCTAGTATGGTCACGGAAGTTTTATTTGACCTCATGCAACGTAGTCAAGTATCTTGTCATTTTTATACTGATAGAAAATTCTCTTCTCCTCCAGTCTTACTTGACCCACAACAAAGCATTGTTACTACCTGGAAATCTTGGCAAAATTGGCATCGTTCTATGTTAGGAAATCACTCTCCTAATGAAGTTCCTGTGATTAAAAATTTAGAACGATTAAAAAAAAGGTCTTCACCGAAAACCTATCAATTTTTAACCCAGTATATTGATGGAAAACGTAGTTTGCGAGATTTAGCGGTTTATATGGAGCAAGATTTATTAAGGTTGACCTCATCCTTAGTACTGTACATTCAACTGGGACTGATAGACTTAAAAGAAATTGAAGACTTACCTCAATCTTTGACTTTACCTAAACAAAAGTTATTAGCTAAAAATCCCAAAAAGTTGATTGCTTGTGTCAATGATAACCCTCGAATTTTTCAGTTAATGAATGATATTATTACAGAGGAAGGGCATCAATTTTTAGGTATTAGTAATAGCAACAAAGTTATCTCCTTATGTATGGTTCATAAACCTGATTTAATTTTTGTTGATTTAGAAATGTTGGGAATAGATAGTTGGAAAATTTGTCGTCAACTTCGTAAATCTCAAATGTTACCAAAACCTCCCATTATTATTTTCTTAGGAAAAAAAGGAGTGTTTGAAAGGTTACATCATACAATTGCTGGATGTGCTGGTTTTATTAGGAAACCCTTGAATAAACAAGAAATATTGGAAACAATCATTGAACACCTACCCCAATCAGTCGCTGCTTAAGAAAAGCTTTCAGTTCGTCTATAAATATTGTGATCAAGTAGAATTATAAGTAAAATTAGGCGACAATAATGTCCCAACCCAACCCACCCGTGCTTGAAAAGAAATCCTCCTCCTTCAGCATTGACTGGAAAAAAGTCGGTCGTATGATGCTGAGATATTTTTTACCCATCAATCCTATGAGTACCCAACCCGATGAAAGGGGAAACGATGGGAAAGACCTGCTAATTGGTTTAGACTGTATTCAAATTGCTAATCGTAGTAATGCTTATTCAAAAAACTTTCAGAACCAATCATCTCAAGATAAACCCCTTCAATCTAGGGAATTAAATCTTAACAACTCTCAACTAGAACTATTATTTAAACAAATTTGTGATCCAAATAGAGACCCCAGACGCAGACGCAACATTGCCATTATGGGGGAATCTGGAACAGGCAAAAGTGTTTTTTTGCAAACCTTTGCTCGTTGGATGCTAGAATCAACAGACTATATCCCTATTTGGGTGTCTCCCGAACAACTAGGCAGCTTTTCTCTTGAAGAATATTTAACTCAAAAATGGCTCACTCAATGTTGTAAGCACTATAGCAAAAAGCAGAAAATATCTCTAGAATTTTGGCAAACTTCTTTTGATGAGTTATTAGAAACCGGCAGAGTTTGGTTATTCGGGGACGGGATAGATTACTTATTCACTGAATCTAGCGATAATAGCAGTGAGTCTCCCCTTTCCTTCTTCAAAGAACAACAAGAATATACAGGAAATTCTCATCTAATTTTAACCTGTCAAACCGTTACCTGGAAAATTCAATCGCAAGCTTTAGCTGCATTTGATATCTATGAAACTAAATCTCTTTTAAATCAAACTGAAATTCAACAATTTGTGGAAAGATGGTTATATCCCTACTCATCTCCAAGGGAAAATTCAGCAATAAAAAGGGATTTAGACAGAAATTTATCCACTTTATTGGGTCAACCCGAAAACCAACACCTTCAAACTTGGTTAAATAATCCCTTACGCTTATCTTTGCTTTGTCGTCTTTGGCAGAAAAACCCTCACACCTTACCCCAAACAGCAGCAAGTTTATATCAAGTCTTAGTTAATGAATTCTATCAATGGCAAGCAGAAAACAGTAATGTTACCCTCGCAGAACAACAACCATTGAATGAATTTTTAACTCGTTTAGCCTTAAATCATCGAGAAACGGCCTTGTTTTCTGCACCTATTTCTCCAGAGATGATCGAAGATAATACTTCGTTACTTTCTTTGAGTTTGCAACTACACTGGTTAAGACCGATTGGAATAGTTAGAGAACTAGAAAAACATAATCAGTATCGATTTGAAGATCAAACCGTTGAAGATTATTTCGCAGCTTTGGGCATTGAGAACTGGCAATATTTTTTCACCACAGAGACAACAAAAATCGAGATGTTTAGTGATAAATGGCAACACATCTTGCTATTTTGGATAGGACGAGAAGATATTGCTTGCGAAGAAAAAGAAGCCCTAATGACAGCGTTAATTGAGTTTGATGATGAATGTGGTCAGGAAAATTTTTATGGTTTTCGGGCTTATTTAACCGCAGCTAGGGCCTTGTCAGAATTTCAGGATTTTTCTTTAAAAGAAATGATCATAGAACAATTGTTCATCTGGGCATTAGCAGACGAGGATGACTCCAACTTACGTCGTTTGGCCACTAGAGAAACGATCGCTGATATTTATCGTCCTCTGGTGATTACTCATTTAATTAACAATTTTCAAAATGATTCCCAACTGTTACAACAACAACAAAGATTGAACTATTTAGAACAATTAGGTAAAGGGAACCAAAAGGCGATCATAGCTTTAACGCAATGTTTACAAAATACCGAAGATACAAACCTTCGTTGGCAACTAGCAGAAACTTTAGGAACCATTGATCCAGGGAATTCTACGGCTATTAATTTAATCGTTCAAGGGTTAGAAAATGCTACCAAGGAACAAGACTATCAAAAAGCATTTTTAGCATTAGAAAAAATTGCTCAAGGACAGGGACAAGGTATTAAAGCCTTAGTACGTTTATTACATAGTCAACCCACTCCTAATTTAAAAAGACGGACTTTTCAATGTTTAGAAATTATTGGTCAAGGAAATGCAACAGCTATTGCTATTTTAGTTCAATTAATTCGTAGCACTAAAGACGAAACTATCCGAAAACAAGCAGCGGAAAGTTTAGAAAAGATCGACCCCGGTAATCCCACAGCGATTGCTGGTTTAATTAAATTAATAAAGACAACAAAAAAAACAAGTATTCGTCAAGAAGTGGTTTATATTTTGGGAGAAGTTTCTCCAGGAAATTCTCAAGTTATCGCCGCGTTAGTTTCTCTTCTCGAAGCGAACGATGATCTGTATATGCGTTGGATGGCTATTAGTAGTTTAGGTAAAATTGGGGTAGGAAATGAACAAGCGATCGCAATTTTGGAAAAATTAATGGAACCAGAAGAACCGTTACTAATTCGCAAGGAAGCATTAGATAGTTTAGGTAAAATTGACCCCAACAACAAGAATATTATTAAAGTTTCTATGCAATTAATGGAAGAAGTAGAAGACGAAGAATTATATCGAGAAATTGCCGAAAAACTGGGGAAAATAGACCCAGGAAATTCCAGTTCTATTAATGCTTTAACAAAAAGTTTGCAAATATCAACAGACGAGTTTGTTTTACGTCAAGTTGCGGTAAGTTTGGGCAACATTGATCCAGGAAATTTAGAAGCATTGATGGTTCTAGTCAATCTAATTCAATCTACAAATGATCCAGATATTCGTAGTTTAGCTGCCGAAAGTTTAGGAGAAATTGGTCAGGGAAACCCAGCCGCGATCGCAACATTAATCCGACTATTAGAAACAAGTTCTCACCTAGAAAGTCGCCGTTGTGCAGCGAAAAGTTTAGGTAAAATTGCTGTTGGAAATAAAGGGGCAGTCGCTACTTTTATCAGAGTTTTACCAACTATTAAGGATCAAGATTTAGGAAGACAAATGGCCGAAGAATTAATAACTATTTTACCAGAAAAACAAATGCCTCAAGTGGTTAGTCAATTGCGGGATCATCTACTATATAGATCATTACCGCATTATTCTCCCTGTTATCAAGTGATGTGGCATTGTGCGCAACATTTACCTTATCAAACTTTTAAAGAAGTTTGGCAGCAACGAGGTTTACCACAGAAACTGTCATTAACTTTACAAACCTCCGAACCAGAAACACGAGAGAATAACACCAATTTTGAGAATTTACAACAACAACTTAAAAACGCACCCGAGTTAACTTCGAGTCAGATTATTTTCATTGAAACTCGCTGCTTTATCGATGCAGAAAATCCTGCTATTGATATCTACGACCAAATGTTAGAACAAAACTGTCCAGTATTTGAATATGGTTTACCAGAAACCCTTTCTAAACTTCGTCTTTATTGGCATTTATTACCAAAAAAATTTAATAAAAGCCAGTTAATTTTACTTTTTTATGATCACGGTAATTCTAGTTTATCGTCCCATCTTTTAAATAGTTTAGCTAAGTTTAAGGGCATCATTGCTGTTATAACCCGACAGGAATCATCAGAGTTATCCGTTTTTTCTCCTGATGATCCCCAATTGGGGCAAACCCTCATAGACTGGCTACAACAACAGTTAAATTCGTGATGTTCATTGACGGGGAGTATGTGGGTAGTGTGGGGAGATGGGGAGACGGGGCGAAAAATCAATAATTACATCTCGCTTTTGAAAAGATGTAATTATTGATTGTTAATTGTTAATTTCTCAACATCTTGTTTAAATGCGTCTTAGCTTACAAAAGACCCACATAGTGTAGCGGTCCTTGACCGATCATTAACTCGATCAACAAGCCGAAAAACCCTAACATGGCTAATCTACCGTTCCAAACCTCAGCAGCAGTGGTCAATCCCCACTGCCAACGTTCTTGAGGATACATTTTCATGTTTTTCTTGGGATGGGTAACAGAGTCAAAGGTGACGGGGGGTTCTTTGAGGGAATGATTCACTAAGTCTGCTAACGCATCGATGAAAAGGGAATGGGTATTTAAGGCCGGAACTCTGAGAAAATTGGTAATACCTGCTTCTTCAGCTACTTCACGGTATTCAATATCAATCTCTTGTAGGGTTTCGATATGTTCCGAGACAAAACTGATGGGAACTACTAATAAATCTTTAACTCCTTCTTCCCCAAGTTCTTGCAATGCTTCCTCTGTGTAGGGTTTTAACCATTCCACCGGGCCGACTCGACTTTGATAGGCTAAAGTATGAGCATTGGGACGGTTGAGGGTTTTCATGATCAAACGGGTACAAGCTTCAATTTCTGCTTGATAGGGATCGCCAGCTTCTTCAACGTAGCTTTGTGGAACCCCGTGGGCGCTAAAAAAGATATGAATGCGATCAGGGTTAGAACATTTATCCAATTCTTGGGCAATGAGATCGGCCATCGCTTGTAAATAAAGGGGATGATCGTACCAAGATGGAATCAAAGTATATTCGATCTGTCGTAGCATAGGATCGGCTTCCCACATTTCTTCTAGTACCCGAAAACTAGAACCACTGGTACTGATAGAAAATTGAGGATAGAGAGGAAGAATAACCAATTTACGGAGGCGATCGCGTTTGATGCGGGCAATGGCTTCTTCGGTGAAAGGATCCCAATAGCGCATTCCGATATAAATATCGGCTTTTTGCCCAGTCTCAGCTAATTTCTGTTCTAGGGCTTCTCCTTGCGCTTCTGTAATCTTCCGTAATGGTGAACCTCCCCCAATCTGACGATAATTTTCTTGGGAGGTTTTGGTTCTCGCATTAGCAATGAACCAAGCTAAGGGTTTTTGTAGCCAAGGAAAAGGTAGTCTGATAATTTCTGGATCAGAAAATAGATTGAACAGGAAAGGGCGAACATCTTGTAATTGTTCTGGACCCCCTAAATTTAGTAATAAGACCCCAACGCGATCCATAATTTTTTATAGTTAATTAAGATTTTTCGATTCTTAAATAAGTGTAACAAGATTTGCACCCTTAATAACAGTTTTCAATTTGATTAATTAATATGTACTACCAGCGACGGGCTAACCTTCATGATGCAACCGAGATCGCCCCTCTGTGGATGGCTTTTTCCCAGAACAAGAGGATAAATCAGTATCTAGTAGTAATTCATACCAAATCCGCTTATTATCGTAGAGTAATATTCTATCTCCCCCTGCCGCCTCTGCTTCCTCTACTCATCAAGATGATTATCTACTATCTAAAGCGGATTTAGTATCACCCCCCTCGTAATCACAATCAATGAACAACTATTATAATTTACCGAAAAAATCAAGAATTTGTTATCAATATTAATAATAAATTGATACTAACAGAAGTAGATTTTATCTTTTAATTAAGACTATCTCAGTAACAATAATACGGTTTGAAAAGAGCCTACTAAAAATCCTAAAATTCCCCCTAGATTAACGATAGCTTGTAATTCACTTTTAACAATACCTTGGACTGCCATTTCTAAATTTTGGGGAGTGGTGGCATTAACCCTATCAATAATAACTTGATCAATAGATAAAATAGGAATTGCTTGAGCGACAATTTTTTCTAAATCTTCCTCTAAATATCTTTCTAAAATTAAAGCTAATTCCTCACTAATAGTTTCCAAAGATGAGGTTATAGCAGAAGAATCTTGAAGTCTATTAATAATTAAAACAGATAGTTTTTCCCAATCAACAGTTTTGCCAAAATCTTGAACAAATTTTGCCCCACTTTGTTGAATATAAAGTTGTACCGTTTCACGGGTAGTTTTACGAAGTTGTCTAACAGTAGAAACCGGTAAATTTTGTAAGGCAAGACTCTGTAACCATTCTCTTAAACGACTACGAACTTCTAAAGATAATAACAGTTCTTTTAACCGAGTATTAGCCATTTCTTTGTCTTCCAAACAAAAACTTCTTAACCGTAATAATGTATTACGAACCCCGAATAAATTAGCAACAACCCAATAAGTTCCACTGGTTTTTTCCCTCACCCCTTCATCAATAACTTGGATATTTCTTTCTGTTAAAAAGTCAACCAATGTTTGTCTGATCGTATCAGGAGGGATAACCCCTTCTAATAACCAATCAGCGAACTGTCTAGCTTGAGCATTATTGAGTTTAAAATCTAAAAGAATTTGATCAAAAATCTGATTAATTTGGGTTTCCAAAAAATCTTGTCTACGGGCTAAAGTTCTTAAAAGTCGGGGTAAAGATTCGCTAAATAAATCCTCTAAAATTCCCGATAAAATTTTTGCAGTTTTTTGTTGCTTATCTAATTTTACTTGTTTAATAGATAAGTTTAATAACCATAAAATAGCTGCTTGTACCCGTTCCGTCTTCAACAAACGTTTTGCTAATTTTTGTAATTCTTCAGGGGTTAATAATGACCCCATAATTGTATCAGAAACCTTCTTAGCTAATCGTTCTTGGTTACGAGGAATTAAACCTGGTGTAAACGGTAAACGACGCTTACCAATATAAATCGCTTTGTAAGGGCGAAACAACATATTAATAGCAATATCATTGGTAAAATAACCAATAATAGCTCCTGCTATCGGCGGAATAATAATAGTAGAAACTAGAGATAAATTAATAGAAGAAATATCTAACAAAGTCATGATCAATAACCAAAGATTTCAACTCATTTTTAAGAGTTATCAGTCATAAGTTATCAGTTATCAGTTAAGTTTATTTCTCACTGTTAACTGTTAACTGTTTTACTGCCCACTAAAACCCCCATTAATCCTAGAGCAATGGGATAATGAATAACAGGATAAAACCCTACTTCTCGAGCTAATTTTACTTGTTCTGTTCCGATAGGAAATCTTTCTAAACTAGGCATAATATAGGCATATTCGTCCTTCAGTCCATAATATTCTGCAAAAGGAACCACTAAATTATCAAGATACCATTTTTGGAACCCCTCTTGCCAAGGTTGTGAAGGACGATGGAAGTCTAGAATAGCTACTTTAGCCGATGGTTTCAAAACACGGTGTATTTCTTGTAAAGAACGGGAGATATCCGTAACATTTCGTAACCCATAGCCCATAGTGGCACAGTCAAAAGTGTTATCCTCAAAGGGTAAATTTAGGGCATCCCCCTGTATCCATTCTAACGGTAACCTAGGATACTGATTGTAAGCTCGTTGGGCTGCGATCGCCAATAATTCTTGAGAAAAATCTAAACCGATAACTTTTCCTGTTTTACCGACTTTACGGGCTAATAATTGGCTTAAATCGCCACTACCACAACATATATCTAAGCCCATATAACCTTCTTTGGGTTCGCTCCAGTTTACGGTCATTTGTTTCCAGATACGATGCTGCCCAAAACTTAACCAGCTATTGAGTTGATCGTAAACCGGGGCAATGCGATCGAAAATAGTTTGAATATCCGTAGCAGAATGCCAAGTGTTATGGTTCATAAATACAAAAACCGACTGTTTCTACAGAAAATAAAAATCACATTATTCAATTAGTTTTTTATTCCCATTTGTTAAGTAAATTAGCAACAGTTACTGCGGAATAGGCAAGATCCACATTTAATGGAGACACAAATGCTTGCTCCATAATTGTGCGGAACAATAAATCAGCTTCTTTCCGTGTATATTGTTCTTTATTTCCTGTTTGTAAACTGAGAATATCTCCCCTCATTTTTTGCTTTGGATCATTTCGTCTACCACCATTAGTAACATATAAGTAGTCATGAATAAGAGGTGCTTCAAGAGACAGTTCAAAAGGAGCAATCACTCTCCAGAAGAAACGAGGGATAGAAGATAAATCATATTCAGAGTGTTTATATACTGCAATTTCCACCTGTCTTTTTTTATCAACATAGCTATAGTCTTCAATCAAACTCCAGAAATGGGTGCTGGGGTTATAAGAAACCGTTGCTCGTTGAATTGGGCTAGATTGTGTCATAGTGCATATTGATTATAAAAAATCTCGAAAATGCTTGATGCTCTCTTTTAGTTGAAATTTTCTCTTAATTATTTATTGAGCATCATTAGCCATGTCTATATCTGAAGATAAATGCTTTAAAAAAGCTTGAAGCTTCATCCGTTCGATGTAAGGCCATCCTCCCGTCTCGTCAATATCCCGTAATAACTCATACAAATCGTTGCGACTATTGGGTAAGGAAGGTTCTAATAAATTAACCCGAATATCTCTATGTAACGCCTCCAGAGTTCGCAGTAACTCAAGTAACCGTTGTGGGTCATCATTACATTGAGTGGAAGCAATATTGACCCTGGTAACAATCTCTTCTAGAGACGCTGGAAAAGAACCATGTTTAGAGTTAAGGGACGGATCGGTTGTTGCTGATGAGTTGATTTGTTCCATTCTTTTTTTGCTCTTTTCCCTAGCCATACCAATCATAAAAGATTTTCGGCTCAAAAGAATTGCAAACTGAAAAGGGATGTTGGGGACGAATTTTGGTAGAGTAGATCCCGATGCGATTGCCTAACTTGTCCATGAGATGGCAAGCAACAGCCTTTTATGAGTGATGGCCAGAGGGACAAGACATTTTAATTTCAGATTAACAAAGCGAGGATGATTATGAGATTTCGTACATTACTGGTTGCTTTTTTTGCCTTATGTTTAGGGTTACTCACCGCTTGTAGTGACGTACCCGATAGTACAGCTAACCCCCAAGACTTAACTTACGACGAAATTCTAAACACAGGAATTGCCAACAACTGTCCGCAAATTTCTGAATTTACAAGGGGTTCTCTTGCTATTGAACCGGGTCAAACCTATTTCGTTGATGATCTTTGTTTGCAACCCCAAGAATATTTTGTCAAGGAAGAACCAGTTAACAAACGTCAAGAAGCAGAATATGTTCCTGGGAAGTTATTAACCCGTTATACCACTAGCTTAGAGCAAATTAGCGGTAATATTACTGTTGATGACGAAGGAGTTGTTACCTTCAAAGAAGAAGGTGGTATTGACTTCCAACCTGTGACAGTTCAACTTCCTGGAGGGGAACAAGTTCCTTTCTTCTTCACAATCAAGAATTTAGTGGGTAAAACCGAACCTGGATTTAGTTCCATCAATACTTCCATTGATTTTGTGGGTGATTTCCGAGTTCCCTCCTATCGCGGTGCAACTTTCCTCGATCCTAAAGGTCGTGGGTTAGCTACTGGTTATGATAACGCGGTTGCTTTACCTGCTACGGCTGATAAGGAAGACTATGCTAATGTGAAACAAACTCCCATTGGTCAAGGGTCTATCTCTCTTCAAGTGACCAAGGTAGATAAAGAAACAGGAGAAATTTCTGGAGTATTTGAAAGTGAACAGCCCTCTGATACCGATTTAGGGGCTAAAGAACCCGTTGATGTCAAAATTCGTGGTGTTTTCTATGCTCGCGTGACCCCTGAAGTATAAGGGTGAAAAGAATATAAGTTCTGTCAGATTCTTTCCATGAAACAAAGTGGCAAACCGCCCCTTTTTTAACAAAACCCCGCCCTTAACGGCGGGGTTTAAATTAATTTACATTTATTAATAATTAAACCCCAACTTTTGTAAAAATTCTTAATGAAAATTGCCCTTAATTTAAGATACTCTACACAACTAGGCGGTTTTTTAAGCTTTTGTCATGAAGCCACCGATCGAGTGTTCACTTACAATAACAGGAAAAGATAGCATGAGCGTTAATTTAGCAACCATGTTACGGGAAGGTACAAAAAAGTCCCATACAATGGCGGAAAATGTTGGTTTTGTCAAGTGTTTTTTAAAGGGAGTTGTTGAAAAAAATTCCTATCGAACATTGGTGGCTAATCTCTATTTTGTCTACAGTGCCATGGAAGAAGAAATGGAGAGATTATGTCATCATGAATTAGTTTCTAAGATTTACTTTCCAGAGTTAAATCGTAAGCAGTGTTTAGAAAAAGATTTAAGTTTTTATTATGGGCCTAATTGGCGCAATGAAGTTGCCCCTTCAGAAGCAGCAAAAGCTTATATAGCCCGTATTCACGAGGTTGCAGAAACTCAACCTGAATTATTAGCAGCACATTCATATACTCGTTATTTGGGGGATTTATCCGGCGGACAAATTCTCAAAAAAATTGCACAACGGGCGATGAATTTGGGAGAAGATGGCACAGCTTTCTACGAATTTGAAACCATTTCCGATGAGAAAGCTTTTAAAAATAAGTACCGTCAATCACTAAATGAAATGCCCATTGACCAAGCAACAGCCGAACAAATTGTTGACGAGGCAAATGCTGCTTTTGGGATGAACATGAAAATGTTTATGGAATTAGAAGGTAACTTAATTAAAGCTATTGGAATCATGCTCTTTAATACCTTAACCCGTCGTCGTTCTACAGGAAGTACAGAGTTAGCAACGGCTGAAAATTAAGCTTCTTTTTTGTCTTAGAAGAATTTTCAAATAATAATCCTGACAGCTTGGTTTTGGTTATTCTAATCTTGATCAAGTTATCAGGATTATTGTTAATTAATAATTGTCATTCTAAGAAAATAAATAATCTCTTCCATAATAAATAACGAATAACTGTCATTATAAGGAACGAAGAATCTCATTAACCTCTTTGCATTAACTATCATTCTGAGGAATGAAGAATCTCTAGTGCCTTTTTGTTGAACAAATATAAATAAATATTAAATTACTTATCAGCTTAAGATAATAATAACAATATAACTTAATTTCATTAGTAGGATCGGAGTAGAGAAGAAACTCTCGCAGATAACCTCTTCAAAGTCATGGAGGTGAGAGATATGATGAGATTAAATCAAACACTTTTTTCTACTATCGGACTATCAACCCTGATGACTTTATTAATGACTTCAGGAACGGTTCAAGCAACTCCACTTTGTTATATGGTGAATCAAACTGGTCAAACCGTCGATTTATCCTATATGTGTAATCAAAACACCGCTACAACTCAACACTCACAAACTCAACCAGAAGAAAGGACTTTTAGTCGTCGAGTTCCTGTTAATAATCCAACATACCAAACACCAATGAGAACCTATACGGATGTCTATAAATATGTTAACAGTAATGAAAGTGAGGAAGATGCTTGGAACGATTTCCAATACTATAATCGATTTTTGGAATTTCCTAGTGCTAATGTATCAAGAAGCGTAACTCGTCAAGAAATTAGTCCTAGAATTATTCGGTCGGAAGCTGTTAATTTTTACAACGCTGATACTTCATTCAATCAACCAACATTTACAACAAGACAACCACGAGACTTACGTAATGTTTCTAGTCAATATGTTTTAAATGGTCAAGGTGTTCTCGAATTAAGGTACTATGATCTTAATAATTAACAAAGTCTAAGACTAAATTAATAGGATATCCTTCTTAAAAAGATTAACTTTTAAGCCCGTCAATTCGGGCTTTATTACCAAATTAAATCCGAAATTTGAGAAAGTATTATGATACAAACTGAACATAAATTTTTAAAATTAGATAAATTTTTATAACTTCCTGAAACAAAACCAACACAGGAATATATTAACAGTAAAATTACACAGAAACCCATGGCCCAAGGAAAACACAGTCTTATTCAAGCAGAATTAATTATTGCTATTAATGCTATCAGTAAACCTCAAAAAATTGCTTATGCTTTGCCTGAACTTCGTTGTAAATTTGGGGAACGTTCCCTAGTCCCTGACGTGGTTGTTTTACAATGGAATAGAATTAACCGTGAGGAAAATGGAGAAATTGCTAATAGTGTTTTAACTCATCCCGACTGGACAATTCAAATTTCATCCCCGAATAAGAGTTATATGAAAGTAACAGGAAATATTTTACACTGTCTCAATTATGGGACTGAGTTAGGTTGGTTAATTGAGCCTGAAAACCAATCAATTCTTGTCTTTCTTCCTCAACAACAGCCCCTATTATTAGAAGATGTAGAAAATAGTTTACCTGTCCCTAACTTTTTATCAGAATTACAATTAACCGTCGGTGATATTTTTAGTTGGTTAAAACTGTAAACCGATAACTGTTTTCAACCAATCTAATAAAATAGGATTAAAGCGATCGGGACATTCATCCTGAGGACAATGACCAGCATGATCTAATTCTATTAAAGTTATCTGCTTATTTAAGTTAGAAAATTTAGAAGCTAAAGTAACAGGAATCATTTTGTCTTGACGACCCCAAACTAACAACATAGGAATACTTAATTTTTGTAATACATCCTTGACAGAAGGAGAATAATTAGGTTTTCTTAGCCCTTCAAATAAGAGACAAAACGTTCTCGCAGCCCCCCGATCTTGTGGAGGAATAGTAATCATGTCTAATAACTCATCAGTAATAGCTGATTTATCATAATACGCAACCCCAACCCAGGGGCGAATTACCCCAGGACGACGAATAATATTAAACAATAATTTTAATAACAAAGGAGGACTAAATACCCCTTCAATGGTATTAACGATCGGGCGTAAACCTTTGGGAATTGCCTCCTGTCGTAAAGAAACATCAGGTAAACTCAACATCACCAAACCAGCCACCATTTCAGGATATTTAAACGCTGCGGTTAAACAAACCAAAGAACCAATAGAGTTACCTACCAAAACAACTGGTTGACCGATGAAAGATCGCCAAAAATCATAAATTTGTTCTGCCCATAAATAAGTGTTGTAATCCGTTGCGGCTTTCTGGGATTGACCAAACCCTAATAAATCTAAAGCATAGACTCGATATTGTTGTCGTAGGGTAGGGATATTGTGTCGCCAATGTTCCACCGCCGCCCCAAAACCATGTACTAAGATTAAAGGGGGTTTTGTGTCGGATTGTGCTGTTTCTGCTGGTAAAAAAGTGTAACGAATTGGCCAACCACGCCAAATCCATTGTCTTTGTCGTCCGATGCGCTTCTCCCAAGCTTGTTGTTGACTCACTGAATGATCCTGTTATAAATCTTTACACCTTTTTATTTTACGATCGCTCACAGAAGGATTAAACTAGGAAGTAAATAGGGTAAGTATTATCCTTAACGGTAAATTGCCCCAACCTAACAATATAGTCAATAAATACAATCAGAACTTAGTAGAAAATGATTACAATAAAACAGGCTAGTCTTATGGCCTGGATTAACTACTAACGTTCATTAATCATATCGAGAGACATTAACAAACGCCTGTGATAGATAAAAGACGCACACAACGCGATCTCCCTAAAATCAACGAAAGAATCCGCTTCCCCGAAATTCGGGTCATCGATAGTGATGGTTCCCAACTGGGGATAATTACCCCGGAAGAAGCCTTAAAGGTTGCCCGGGAACGAGAATTAGACTTGGTGTTGGTTAGTGAAACAGCTAAACCTCCTGTTTGCCGAATCATGGATTACGGTAAATATAAGTTTGAACAGGAGAAAAAAGCTAGAGAAGCTAAGAAAAAACAACACACCGCTGATGTTAAGGAAGTGAAAATGCGCTATAAAATATCAGAGCATGATTATCAAGTGCGAGTCAATCAGGCTAAACGCTTTCTTAAATCAGGGGATAAAGTCAAAGCAACTATTACCTTTCGAGGGAGAGAAATACAACACTCTAACTTAGCACAAGATTTACTCAGTCGTATGGCTACCGACTTACAGGAATTAGCAGAAATTCAACAGGCCCCCAAACGAGAAGGCCGTAACATGATGATGTTAATGAGTCCCAAAAAAGACTCTAAATAAATTAGTTCCTAAATTATTCTTTCATCAGCAGACGTACATTAGTACGTCTGTATTTTTTTAAGACGAATTTGAGGGAAAAACCATGAAAAACCTACAATTTTTAACTTTTTTAGTCATCGGATTATTAATAGTAATGTTGGTGAATATTATGCCGATCGCTGCTAATGGTGATAACAACTCTTCCTTAAGAGAAACATTAGAAGAAAATCGTCAATTATGGCGATCGCAGACCATAAAAAATTATCAATACATATATCAACAATGGTGTTTTTGTCCACCTCCCAGTAATGATTATCTCAAAGTTTCCGTTAAAAATGATAAAATTACTGAAGTGGTTAATTTAAACAATAATCAAGTCATCCCAGATTCAACATTTCCCAAAACCATTGAGGGACTTTTTAAAATTATCGAAGATGCAATTAAACGTAATGCTGATGAAATTTTAATTACTTATGATCCGACCCTTGGTTATCCCACTCGTGTAGCTATCGACTATCTCAAAATCCTAGCAGATGAGGAAATGACCTATACCGTTGAAAACTTGAGCAAACTCGATTAATTTACCCCGAAAATATATGATTAATAAACCCAGAGACGTACAAGTTTATCCCATTGCTTCTGATACCATAGCAATAAGATCGCGGACATGGGATCGCTTAAAATTTGAAATAGAATACGGACTAAAACGAGGAACCACAGCTAATTCTTATCTTATTCAAGGGGATAAAATTGCCTTAATTGATCCCCCAGGAGAGTCATTTACCGAGATATTTTTAAAAGCCCTACAAGAACGGATCGATCCCACAAAAATTGATTATTTAATTTTAGGTCATGTTAACCCCAACAGAGGGGAAACAATCAAAGCTTTACTAAAAATTGCTCCCAAAATTACCATCGTTTGTTCTAACCCTGGGGCATTACTATTACCTAATATTTTATTACCCGAATTTCCGCCCCAATTAAAAGTAGTCAAAGGAGAAGATATCTTAGATTTAGGGCAAGGACATAAACTAGAATTTATTCTAACCCCAAACCCTCGTTATCCCGCACAAATGTGTACTTACGACCCCAAAACACAAATCCTTTACAGTGATAAATTATTTGGGTCTCATGTTTGTGGGGATCAAATTTTTGATGAAGGATGGCAAGTTTATGCCGAAGATCGACGCTATTATTTTGATTGCGTCATCGCCCCTTACGCCAAACAAATTCAGACCTCTCTCGATAAATTAAGCAGTAAACCCGCTAAAGTTTACGGAACCGGTCACGGTCCATTAGTACGTTATGGCTTAAAAGAATTAACTGATTCCTATCAACAATGGTTAGAGGCGCAAAAAGCCCAAACTCTAAGCGTTGCCCTCGTTTACGCCTCCGCTTATGGCAATACCGCCACCTTAGCTCAAGCGATCGCCAGTGGTATCACCAAAGCCGGGGTCAGGGTTGAGTCCATCAACGCCGAAGTAGCCGAACCCGATGAGATCAAAGAAGCTATTAATAACTGTTCCGGGTTTATTTTTGGGTCCCCCACCCTTGGAGGCCACGCCCCCACCCAGATCCAAACCGCGTTAGGGATCACCTTAGCCAACGCCGATAAATCGAAACTAGCAGGGGTATTTGGCTCCTATGGCTGGAGTGGAGAAGCCATAGACCTCTTAGAAAACAAATTTCGGGATGGTGGTTATCAATTCGGTTTCGACCCCATCAAGGTCAAATTTACCCCCACTCAGGCAACATTAAAAACCTGTGAAGAAGCAGGAACAGACTTTGCCCAGGCGGTGAAAAAAGCCCAAAAACGCCGTCAACCGAAAAATTCCGTGAATCAGTCCCAGACAGATCGCCTACAACAAGCTTTAGGACGTATTGTCGGGTCATTATCCATTGTTACCTGTCAAGAAGAAGAATTAAGCGGGGCCATGTTGGCCTCTTGGATCTCTCAAGCGACCTTTAACCCTCCTGGGTTTACCGTAGCGGTGGCCAAAGAACGGGCGATCGAGTCTTTGTTACATCAAGGGAGTTACTTTGTCTTGAATATTCTCAGAGAAGGGGATCATCTTGGTTTGATGAAGCATTTTCTCAAGCCGTTTTCTCCTGGGGAAGATCGTTTTGAAGGGTTAAAAACCCAGGTGGCTGATAATGGTTCTCCTATATTAGAAGATGGGTTGGCTTATTTGGAATGTAAAGTCAGCGATCGCATGGAATGTGGTGATCATTGGCTTATTTATGCGATCGTCACCAAAGGAGAAGTTTTACACGATGGTGTAACCGCTATTCATCATCGTAAGTCTGGTAGTCATTATTAGGGTGGGAAGTTTGGGGAGTGTGGGGAGTGTGGGAAGGGTGGGAAGACGAGAAACAATATTAATATTTTGCTCCCCAGTCACCCCGTCACCCCGTCTCCCAGTCTCCCCTATCTCCCAGTCTCCCAGTCTCCCCGTCACCCAGTCTCCCAGTCACCCCATCTCCCCTATTTCAACTTTTCCGTAACTTCAGCATTCTCACTCCAAACAGCAGCAACATTAATGGTTCCGTTCAAGAAGTTTTGACGACAAGCGCGACGTTGAATTTTACCACTGGCGGTTTTTAATACGGTTCCTGACTTGGCTAAAACGATGGCGTAGGTTTGTATTTCATGTTCTTCGGCAATTTCTTGGCGAATATCTCCCAATAATTGCTCAAAGTCCTGTTCTCCACTACGTCTTTCTAACTCCTGAACAATAACTAATTGTTCTTCTCCTTCTACTTCAACAGAAAAAGCAGCCCCATAGTCAGAACGAAAAATCGGATTCAAATGTTGTACCGTCCACTCAAGATCCTGGGGATAATGGTTAGTTCCGCGAATGATAATTAAGTCTTTCATCCGTCCAGTAATATAGAGTTCTCCGTCTTTGAAAAACCCTAAATCCCCTGTTCTTAAAAAGGGACCTTCTTGGGTATCTTTTATATAAGCTTGAAAAGTTTCTTCTGTGGCCTCTTTGCGCTGCCAATAACCCTCGGCCATACTGGGGTCAGATACCCAAATTTCTCCCACCTCATCTTCAGCGCAACGGGTTAAGGTATCGGGGTTGACGATGGCTATATTGGTTTCACACACCAACCGTCCACAACTAGCCATGATACGGGTTCCTTTTTCCTGTTGGGGATCGGCTTCAACAATTTTATCTTGTTCCATGGCCGACGCATCGACACAGATAAACACGGGATGGGTTCCTTTGGGTTTACTGGATACCAGTAAGGTATATTCAGCCAACCCGTAAGCAGGGGCAAAAGTTTCCCAACGAAACCCACAAGGGGAAAAAGTTTCCACAAAATTCATCATTACCTTGGGGTTAATGGGTTCGGCGGCGTTTCCGGCTGCTTCCCAGCTACTTAAGTCTAGTTGGGCAATATCTTTGCTTTTGAGGCGACTTAAACAGAGATCGTAGGCGAAGTTGGGGGCTTGGGAATGGGTAACTTTATACTTAGTAATGTTCTTTAACCATTGAATGGGACGCTTAATAAAAGAGAAAGGAGACATCACATAACAGGGAGTTCCGTTGTACATAGGAACCATCATCCCTTCTACTAACCCATAATCATGAAAATAGGGCATCCAAGTATGGGTAATACTGTTTTCATCGTAGCCACAGGCCCGTTGTAAATAGCTGGCATGGTGCATTAAATTGAAGTGAGATAACATCACTCCTTTGGGGGTGGAAGTGGACCCAGAGGTATATTGTAGGTAGGCTAGTTGGTCTTTATCCACCTGGGGATCTTGCCAACCTTCAGCCAAGGATAAATCAACTGTAGCGGTGTCGATCCACTTCATTTGGTCAAATTCGGGAAATTCTCCTTTAACCCCTTCTACAAGGGATAAAATGCCCTCTGTGGTTAAGGCAAAGGTGGCGTTAGCATCTTTAACAATGGCCCGCAAACGGGGTAAAGTCCGTTTCAGTCTGCCTGACTCTGGTGGAGGGACGGGAATGGCAATGACACCAGCGTATAAACAGCCACAGAAAGCGGCGATAACCTCTAACCCTTGGGGATATAAGAGTAATGCTCTTTCTCCTTTAGCTTGATATTTTTGTAATAAACTGGCGATCGCTTTCGCTTGTTGATTTAACTCAGCGTAGGTTAAGGGTGGGGTTTCTTTTTTCCCGTCTATTAAAAAAGTATAGGCGTGGCCGTTGGGGGTTTGCTGGGCCCTTAGACGCAATAATTCTATTAGGGTGGTGGGAGTGGTTAAAGATTTTTCTAAGCCTTGAGTCATGGTTATTTTTGAAGAAGGAGTTAGAGGGAGGTAAATATATAAATAAACTTTATTAATTCTAAAGGAAATCTTGATCTTCGCAAGTCTTAGCCAGTTATCAGTGATCAGTTATCAGTTATTGTTCACTGTTCACTGTCAAAAGGGAAGATCGGGGATATTATCGAGAAACCCCTCAATATTTTGATAGACTTCTACTAAGCGATCGCCGTCTACATGAATTTCTTCGGTGGGATAGTTTTCAAATATTTCAACTAAGCGTATATTTTGATCGGATAAGGCTGAGGTAACTAAAGCACCTCTTAAGGATTCTTTATTAGCGCGTTTTGATGGAGTGTGAATTACTTCCCCGATGGGATCAAGTATCATTCCTCCTGCAAAACTATTAAGAACTTTGGATAAAAAAACGGGATCAACATCCACATTCTGATTTAATAATGCTCTTAATTCTTCTGGTTTTTTATTGGCTAATCTCAGATAGTTTTTTAGGGATCTTGATGTTTCTCCTGTGTTTGCTAACTGACTTAATTCTTGAACAGAAATAGATTCCCTTAAAATGCTGTATTTTAAGACTACTCTTTCGGCCCCTTGGACTGACTGTTTAGTAAAAGTTAGCCCTAACATAGCTAATATAAAACTAAAAATAAGTTGAGATTGTTTAAATAGCTTTTTGTTCTGTGTCATAACAAATAGTATCTTTAGCAATATTTTCGTTGTTACTATTCTAGCGAGAATTAAATAATTTGACCGCAGTTTCAAGACAGTAACAAAAACTGTCACAGTCTTACAAAAATAACTTCTGTTCGATAGCGCCGGAACGTAGTGAGGAACTTCTGACTTCTGTGCGATAGCGCCGGAACGCAGTGAGGAACTTCTGACTTCGTTATTGCCTCTTGCCTGTTATATTTTGCATTGAATATAATGAGAATGGTAGCTCATTAAATTAGGAGGGTATTATATGACACTTCAGCCCGAAATTATGCAATCCGTTGAACAATTAGGCTATCGTGTTACTGTAGGAGACGTGGCAGCAAAATCAGGGTTAAATATTAATTTAGCACAACAAGGATTACTGGCTTTAGCTTCTGATGTATCGGGACATTTAGAAGTTGCAGAGTCGGGAGATATTGTTTATCTTTTTCCTGAAAATTTTAGAACTATTCTTCGTAATAAATACTGGAAGTTACAATTAAAAGAAACCTGGGATAAAATTTGGAAAGTATTATTTTATATTATTCGGATTTCTTTTGGTATTATTTTAGTTGCTTCTATTATTTTAATGTTAATTGCTATTACTGTGATTATTATTGGTATTAGTTCTAGTAGGGATGGTGATAGTAATAATTCTGGAAGTCGTGGGGGAGGTTATAGGGGAGGAGGTATCTTTTTCTTTCCTAATTTTGGTGATCTATTTTGGATATTTTATCCTGATTATGGTTATAATCGTTACGGAAATAATTCTTCTCGAAGATCCCAAAATAGAGATGATAGTGGGATGAATTTTTTAGAAGCAATTTTTTCTTTTTTATTCGGGGATGGTAATCCTAATTATAACTTGGAAGAACGTCGCTGGAAAGCAATAGGAACAGTTATCAAAAATAATAAAGGTTCAATTATTGCTGAACAAGTTGCCCCATATCTAGATAATATTGATCGCTATAATCGAGAAAATGAAGATTATATTTTACCGGTTTTAACTCGCTTCAATGGTAGTCCCGAAGTCTCTCCTAATGGTGAACTAATTTATCATTTTCCTGAGTTACAAGTCACTGTTCAAGAATCAACTCAAAAATCAATTTCTAGTTATCTAAGAGAGAGATTGTATAAATTTAGTGAAGCTGGTAGCGGTAAAATAATGTTAGCTATTGGCTTAGGAGCATTGAATTTTATTTTAGCATTGATCTTGGGTTCATTTTTGAAAGATCCGAGTATCGTACAACAATTTGGTGGTTTTATTGCCTTTATTAACTCAATTTACTGGTTATTATTAGGATATGCGATCTCTTTTTTAGGGGTTCCTCTTGTTCGTTATTTTGTTATTCAAATAAGAAACGATAAAATTGATTCAAGAAATAGTCAAAGACAAGAAAGAACTGAAGTTTTACTGAATAAAAATGAAACTATACAACATAAATTAGACTATGCAAGTCAATTTGCTAATCAAGCAATGATACAACAGTCTGACATTGCTTATACCACAGAAAAAGATATCCTAGAACAAGAAATTGAACAAGCAGATAAAATTGATCAAGAATGGCAAAAACGTCTAGATGGTTTAGATAATTAATCATCAATTTTTTATCCACCCTAAAGTTTGACCAAAGATGATTAATTTTTAGTTAGTGAGATCACATTCAATTAAACGCATAAAGCAAAAAGTTGCCATCTTAAACCCATAGGGAGACTTCCACCAAATGGCAGGAAAAGTCCCTTCTGGAGCAGATAAGCTAAAATCCCAATTATCATAGTTACCCCCCTCCCATGTTCCATTTTTACGCCAACCAACACGATCTCCGTACTTCTCAAGGATACCCATATTTTGAGCGCGCAGGGTCTCGATACTACCACCAACTTCCACATAAAGACCTAACTGGATACTAAGTCCAAAGCGATCGTTGCTATAGTCTCGCCAAAGTTTATCAATCACTTGCAAAATAGTGCAAGGTAGTTGTTTCATGTCGTTTGGGGTTAGATCGTCTCGACTACGGTTAACTGCATCAAGGATCACTCTGCTGGTTTCTTGATCCGCTTCTTTAAATTTTCCTGCTTTTAAATATTCTTGTAATTGACTATATCTATTTATATCTGAGACTAATTTTAATTTTTCTTCTAAATTTGTTACTTTATCTTTTAATGACTTTATTTCGCTTAGTATTTCCGCTAAATCAGGAGTTTCTTCTGGGGTAATAGCTGGGGTTAGAGATTCAGACATAATAAATTATGGGTAACAAATAGATGATAGATGATATCTTAGGAAAGTTAAGGCAAATCTCAGGAAATTCTCATTACTTTCATTTTTAATGATATTACATTCCTGAAAAATGGTCTATTTTGTTTTTCTTTTGTAATTAGTCAAAGCTGGTTTACGGATAAATATGGTAACCTCTCACTCTTCAAACGCTGTTAGTTATGATATCGAAAAAACTGTCCTAGATCGTTATCAAGAAGGGGCAAAAGTTCAACAACCTAG
>JAAUYK010052914.1_pt1 | contig 33131 bp, 35 predicted proteins | sample 7278021 | NCBI WGS metagenome assembly JAAUYK01 (sample SAMN14350223, study PRJNA611818) | marine sediment metagenome | isolation source: surface marine sediment (1.8m) | place: French Polynesia: Moorea | collected 2018-08
GGCACAAGGAAATGTGGGCAGTTATTACCTAATGAAGTAGCAATACTCAAAGAAAGAAAAACATTCAGGAACCCCACAATTAATTTTTTTCACTTAATGATTTTTACAACATTCGCGTTTATATACTTTTTTCCCTCGGCACAGTATTAATTGAGCTTTTTTGGTTCCAAATGGGAATTCCAATATATATGGCTATAAGTTCAGTTGTTACGGGTATCACTATAGCTTTAGGTATCTGGCTATATAAAGTATTCAAAAAGCTGCGTAAAGAAAGGGATTCTTTCGAAGCGAATAAACGGGTACTATTAGATCTAATGACCAAATGCCAGTATCGATGGTAGGCTTTATCTATTCGATATGCATTAATGAATGCGGGTGGGTTAAGGCATTAACTCGTAAATGCGTGCGCACATCATAATTAAAGAACAGTAAAACCAGATCCCGTCTTCGTACTATCGAACTTCCGTCTCCGCAATAGCTATGGTGGACAAGTCCGTCTCCGCTCTATGAGCTATGCCGTGACAAGCCGCTACGACCAATGGCCGTGGCAAGCCGAGTTCTGTTTTATTCGTTCTCGGTTAAACTTCAAACGCCGCATCTCTATTACCGCAACCAGCTGGATAAATTATCCTCTCACATACAGGCAAGTAGATTTCATCTGCCTTGATTGACAGCCTGCCTGCCCTGCCGTAATTTTTCTTTGACACCAATAAAAAATCGGGGAGGACGACTTATGAAAAAATTTGATGCCATTATCATTGGCACCGGGCAGGCAGGGCCGTCGCTGTCGGCAAGGCTGGCCGGAGCGGGGATGAAGGTGGCCATTATCGAGCGGAAGTTGTTCGGGGGTACGTGTGTTAACACCGGGTGCATTCCCACCAAAACATTGGTGGCCAGCGCCCATGCTGCACACATGGCCGGGCGCGCGGCTGATTTCGGCGTGATGATCGACGGCCGCATCTCGGTTGATATGAAAAAAGTCAAAGCGCGCAAAGATGACGTTGCAGGCCGCTCCAACGATGAGGTACCGGAATGGATGAAAAAAATTTCCAACCTGACCGTATTCAAAGGGCATGCCCGGTTTGAAGGTCCCCGAAAGGTGAGCATCGGCGATGAGGTCCTGGAAGCAGACAAGATATTTATCAATGTCGGCGGACGGGCATTTGTGCCGCCCATGCCGGGGCTTGATCAGGTCGACTATTTGACCAATTCCGGCATGATGCAGATCGACTATCTGCCGGAGCATCTGGTCATTATTGGCGGCAGCTATATTGGCCTTGAGTTTGCCCAGATGTACCGGCGGTTCGGCAGTCTGGTGACGGTTATTGAAATGGGATCCCGCCTGATTGCGCGCGATGATGAAGATGTATCTGAAGCGGTTAAAGACATTTTGCAAAACGAGGGGATCGACATTCGACTCGATGCCGAATGTATTGCCGTTGAAAAAAAGGGCGATGGTGTGCAGGTTAAGCTCGATTGCGAAAAGGGCGCTAAGGCCGTCAACGGCTCTCACCTGCTCCTGGCAGTCGGGCGCACACCCAACACCGATGATCTGGGCTTAGATAAAGCCGCTGTCGATACGGATGAGCGCGGCTACGTCCAGGTGGATGACCAACTGCGCACCAATGTGCCCGGCATATGGGCGCTGGGCGACTGCAATGGCAAGGGCGCGTTTACCCATACATCCTATAACGATTACGAGATCGTTGCCGCCAATTTATTGGATGATGACCCCCGTCGGGTCAGCGATCGCATTCTTTGCTACGGTTTATACATCGATCCGCCGCTGGGGCGCGCCGGAATGACAGAGGCGCAGGTAAAACAATCGGGGCGCAAGGCGCTGATTGGCAAAAGAGCCATGAAAAACATTGGCCGCGCCATTGAAAAAGGCGAAACCCAGGGGTTTATGAAAATTTTGGTGGATGCAGACAGCAAAGAAATTTTGGGTGCGGCCATTTTAGGTGTTGGCGGTGATGAGGCCATCCATTCGATTTTGGATGTCATGTATGCGAAACAACCTTACACGGTGATCCAACGCGCCATGCATATCCATCCCACCGTGTCAGAGCTGATACCGACCATGCTCGCAGAGCTGAAGCCATTGAAAGCTAATTCATAAAAAGGCGGGAAAACATGCAAAAATTATTTCGCTGCAGAAAATTGATGGGTTTATCCGTGTTGATTTCAACATGCTTACTATACTTTCCGGTATCCCCTTCCCGGGCCGCTATGATAACCACTGAATACGTTATTCATCATGAATCCAGTAAACACTCTGACCGCGCGCAAATAAAAGTGTTTTTAGGAAAAGCGGATGTGATTGCCCAGATGCAGGCCAATGGAATCAGTCACAAGGAAGCTCTGGCGCGGGTCGATAGCCTGACAGATAGCGAAATTGACGCGCTAGCCGGCCAGATGGATCAGATCCCGGCCGGAGCAGGAGGCAATGGATCGGGCGGCATGCTGTCTTTACTGGGCCTGGCCCTTTATGCCATTATCGCTGCTATCGTATTATATTTTGCGTTTCGCGGTGATAAGGAAGAAAAACCGCATAATGCTTCAGAGGCCAATTATAAAGTCATCAATGGGCTCGAATCACGCCACGAAGCTGACAATTTTTAAGAAAATGCAAAAAGTAGTCAACCACACGAAAGCGCATAATTTAATTGACCTACCCCGACTTTAGAGTTGCCGGCATATCCTAAAAGCCGTTTGAATGAATCCATCCCTGAAACATCTGGGTGGCGGTTTAGGCCTTAACTTCCTGATAAGCGCCAGCCGAATAGGTCAATTCATAGCTATGGCTGTATAGTTCGAGGATATTACCGAAGGGGTCTTCACAATATACCATTCGATATGGTTTCTCACCGGGGTAATACTCTCGAACCGGCATGCGCTGCTTGCCGCCATGTTCAACAATCTTTTCAGCAAGGCTTTCGATGTCAGGATCCTGAATACAGAAGTGAAAAATACCGGTTTTCCAATACTCAAAATTGTTTTTAGGATCCTCGGCGTTACGAAATTCAAAAATCTCAAGACCGATCTTGTCGCCCGTCGATAGGTGGGCGATTTTAAAACTTCCCCATCCTTTACCGAAAACATCGTTGCACATAATACCGATGGCACTGTCGTCTTCGGTGATTTCCGTTGGCGGCATTATTACATAAAAGCCGAATACTTCGGTATAAAATTTTACCGCTTTTTCAAGGTCGGTAACGGACAGGCCAATATGCGAAAAGGTTCTTGGAAATATCATCATAACCTCCTACTGCTATTTCGGGACTATTTTTAATTTAAAACAGGCAATGGATCAATATAGTGCTAAATTGCAAGGCTTCAAGCGTGAATAGGAGGCATATCTTGTTAAGGAAGACAAAGGCTTGAATGGTTCCTGTCCGTGCATTATCGTGCTTCCGTCCCCGCTCTGTCCAGCTCCGCCGTAACAAAATGCCGCGGCAAGCAGGGTTTTATTCCCAGTACGCATCAGTCGCCGCATTTAGATGCATACACATCTTTTATTGTTTTACTCTGCCAGGATTTCATCGAGCAATTCATTGACGCAAGTAATATACCGGTTCCATGTCGGCGCAAGCTCCTGATCTCTGTGCAAGCAATCGCAAAGATCGTTACAGATTTTTAATTTGCCGATCTGCCCTTCATATTCAACAACGCAATTTGTTCTGCATTGATTTCTACCCAAAGCAGCTGCACTAAGATCAGCCAGCGATTGATCATAAATGGGGGCAAAGTCTTCCGGCAGATTTCTAACGTCGGGGATGGGCTGATTTGCCACACAACCTGCTATGAGCATCAAGGACATTACGATACACAATGCATAAACGTTCTTCATCATGGGCCTCCTTTCGCGTGAGGTTTTACCGCAGCTGTGCCCGTTTACGTAAATGAAAATTATTGCGTTTGCTGTAGATAAAAATTTTTAAGATTATGTTTTTTTTGATTTCCGAGTTTTTTTTGCCTGTTCCTTTAAGGTAGGATCAGTTTCATCTTCTAATACAGCGGCGCAATCACTCCAGGCAGAATCGCAATCGCGTATACAGCCAATGCCGTCAAAATTTCCGTCGTCGATAAATTTGTCATCACATTTATCAATACAAAGAGTTTGCAAATCGTCACAGCATCCCCCTACATTATCCGGGTCCTTTTTTTTGCAGTGGTTATGCCAGGAAACTCCACTCGGCGCTCTTTGATTTTCTTGACCAACCCGCTCATCTACCGATCCATCTCCATAAATATTTATGATCATCTTTGCCTCCTATTAATCATTTAGGTTTTCATTCAAATAAAAAGCCCATACCATAGAAACGGCATGGGCTTTTGCAAGCGAGTCTTTGAACCACCATGAGAATCGCGTTGAAATATTATTGTGTGGGTATAGCACTTCGTTGAGTACGTCATTTTGCTTAGACCTCCTTTCAAGAAATCCAAGGCGGAGCTCAACGAATCATTATTTGAACTATGGGTCTGCGCGGTTTAGCAGCGCCTCAAAACGAAACTTTACGGTTGCGCAATGATAAGCTCTGGTATCACCTGCTTTCTATATATGTAGATTTATAGTTAAAAAATACTATGGCACAACGTGGCAGCTGTCAAACTGCCGAAGAGATGGTTTCGCAGATAAACGTATAATTGGGTTCGATGGCTCAGATCGGCCCTATTATGTCTGTTTGTATATCTTTTATTGACATAAACATATCCAGTTTGATTTATTATATTTTCAGTCAGCTACCGACTATAATCTCCAGAAAAACGAGCCTCAAACATGCCAAAGCGCCTCCCATTTCTCTGCGTCTTTTGCCTTTATGCATGTCTGTTTGCCATCGGATGTGCTTCAAAACCCGTTCTGAAAAATTCCGAACCGTTGCCGGAAATCGTTAAAGAATACAAAACGGTAAATATATATGGCCACATTCCGGGCATGCAAAATACCGGCGTGCGTCTTGAAAAAGGCGATCTTTATTCAATGTTTGGGACCGGCAGTATAAATGTATGGCCAAGCAACCCCGATAAAAAACGGTATGTATATTCACCCGGTGCCAATACACTGGCCAGGGAGGGGAAAAACCACGCTGTTCTTCTGTCTTATATGGACTTTTCAGGTTATATTCTAAAGGCATTTTATCCCGGGTATTTATACCTGGGCCTAACTGATGGGGGACATGACCGATACGGCAACGCCAAGCAAAAAGTTTATTTTATAGATAATTTGGGTTCGTTTAAAATCGATATCATCGTCTGGCAGCGGGATGACTTTGAAAAGATAGCTGATTTTTATGAATCATTGTACAAGCAGAATCCGAATAATCCACAAATTAAACTGGCCTCGGATCTCGCAAACAAGCGCCGAGCCGTGTACGTTGCTGAGAAAAAAGCAACCGAAGAATTGGTTAAAGTTGAAAAGCAAATAGAAGAAATAAAAAAGAAGGCTGAATCGCAAAAAGCTGAGCAGACCAAAAGTATTCCGGAAGAGAAAATTATTGCGCCTGATGCACCCGTAAAGCTAAGCGCGTCTGAACAGGAAGAGGTCAATTACCTTGAAAATAAGCTTGCTCAGCTGACGGCAACTTTAGCCCAGCTGGAAGAAATGAAATTGAAGTTTGAGGAGGAGAGAAAAAAGAGCGATCTTCTGGCCAAACAGCTTGAAGAAAAACAGGAAATACTCACAAAGCTGGAAGAAAGCTCGAAAACCCCGCCTGTTATCGTCGTGGCCACACCCAAAGATGGCATCACCACAGAGGCCCCCTTTATCAATCTTTCAGGGGTAGCCATCGATGATCTGGGACTAAAAGAGCTGAACGTTTATGTAAATAATCGACTTATCGAAGATCCGGATGTCCGCGGATTAAAAATACAGGAAAGAGCGTATCCAAAAAGATTTGAATTCACCAGCCGTATTCCCCTTGATAAAGGCGCAAACCAGATTAAACTACATGCAATTGATGCTGATGGCCTTTTGACCGAGCGTGAACTGACGGTCACTAAAATTCAAATGCATCGGAATTTTTGGGCGGTTGTCATTGGTATTAACAGCTACCCTCAAATCCGACAGCTAAACTACGCTGACAACGATGCCAAAGCGTTCTATCAATACTTGATCGATTTTAATAAAATACCTCCGGAAAATGTTATTCTGCTGCTGAATGAAGATGCAAGGCTAACGAAGATAAGAAGCAGTCTGGGCACACATTTAAAGAACAAGGCTGGCAAAGAGGACATGGTAATTATCTATTTTGCCGGGCACGGGGCGACGGAAAAAGATGTCAGCAGCCCGGACGGTGATGGTCTGGAAAAATACCTTCTGCCCTATGATGTTGATCCAAAAGATCTGTACGCCACAGCATTGCCGATGGCAGAAATTTCACGTATTTTCAAAAGGATCCAATCAGAGCGGCTCATTTTTATCGCCGACTCATGCTACAGTGGCGCCAGTGGAGGGCGCTCGATTAGCCTGAATGATATAAGATCAAACTTATCGGATGGCTTTTTGGATCGAATTGCAAGAGGTAAGGGCAAGATCATATTGACGGCCAGCGGTGCCAATGAGGTCAGTGCTGAAAAACCAAACCTTAAGCATGGCGTGTTTACATATTTTTTGTTGGAAGGTCTAAAAGGAAAAGCCGACACCGATCAGGATGGTTTAATTACGGTTGATGAGGCTTATCGATATGTATCGGAGCATGTCCCTGATGCCACAGATCAACAACAACACCCGGTAAAGAAAGGTGCTGTGGAAGGCCAACTCATTCTAGGTATCATCGAATAACAAATCAGGTAAAAGCAAGGGGACGCCCATAAAATTATAAGTTTCTTCATGCTTCCAATCTCTCCTATTCAATTTCAATTGCTTTACATCCTTAAGTTTTATTATAAAATACCGATACATAAACAATTCCGAGGTTATATACGTGTACCTTCTGATCCCAATTTTATAGAAATTAAAAATGGGGGCCGACTCTGATAAGCATTTTATAAGACCTAACAAGAGCTAAGCCAAAAGACAAAAATAACACTAGAAACTTATAATTTTATGGGCGTCCCCCTAGTCATGCAAGTTAGGAGTTTTGCGTATGGGCATATGGTCACAGGCCAGGTCGCTGGCGGAGAAAACACCGGATGAGCGAAATAAATATGTTGATTTTCTGCGTGCGGTGTCGATTCTGTTCGTCATTACCGGCCATTGGCTGATCGCGACCACATATGTCCAGAACGGTGCGCTGACTTACGGCGATTTACTGGATATCCAGCCGACAACCCGCTGGCTGACCTGGCTGTTTCAGGTCATGCCCATCTTTTTTATCGTTGGTGGTTATGCCAATGCCATTTCTTTGGACAGCGCGCGCCGCAGGGCAGTGGGCTATGCCGGCTGGCTGGCGGCGCGCCTGCATCGGCTGGTGACACCGGTGCTGTTGCTGCTGCTGGCCTGGGCGGGGATTGCGCTGGTGATGCATTTTGTGGGTGTCGGTCGCCAAATGATTCAGTTTTCTTCCCAGGCGGCATTGATCCCGATCTGGTTTCTGGCTATCTACATTATGGTCGTTATCCTGGCGCCCCTGACGCGCGGTGCCTGGCACCGCTGGGGCTTTTTATCATTCTGGGCCCTTGCGGCTGTTGCCGCACTGGTCGATCTGGCATTTTTTACCACCCGCCTGCAGTGGCTGGGATGGAGCAATTATTTCTGGATTTGGCTGGCCGTGCATCAGCTCGGCTATGCCTGGTACGATGGCCGTTTCAGCGGACCGAAGCAACTGCTGGTGTTATCGCTTCTGGGGCTGACCGCACTGGTGCTGATGATCTTTTTGGGGCCGTATCCGCTGGCGATGGCCGGCTCCCCGGGTGATGGTGTCAGCAATACTCTACCGCCCAAAGTGCCCTTGCTGGCCCTGGGGATCTTCCAGTTCGGATTGCTGCTGTCCATTGAAAAACCGATGCGGCGCCTGCTGCAGCGGGTTAACCTCTGGACGGCCACCGTTCTGGTCAACAGTATGATCATGACGATTTATTTATGGCATGTGACCGTGCTGTTCATTGTGGTAGGTCTGGCTTATCTGGCCGGCGGCATTGGGCTGACACTCGAGCCGGGCACTGCCGGCTGGTGGCTCCTGCAGCCCGTCTGGATGCTGGTATTGTATGTCTTTTTACTGCCCGTAGCGCTTGTGTTCGCGCCGGTCGAGCGGCGATCCCTGCCGGCCGGCAGAACGACGCAAACTGCCGAACAGCAGATCAGCGGCGCCGTCTTGCTTTGTCTGGGCATCGCCCTTCTCGCACTTTACGGTTATGGCGGCGGGCCGTGGCGCGGATTCGATCTTATGGCATTTGTGCTGATACTGGCAGGTGCGGGTGTCAGCGGTTTGCTGCCGCGACCCGGCAGAAAAAAGCCCTCGCAAGCATGATAAGCACTTGGTTATAGAAATACGCCCATCAAATTAGGTGAATCGTAAAACCCTGATCGCCAGTGACTGCCTTGAGAAAATTTGCATAATTTTTAGTGCCTGACACATTCATATTCAAAGCCGCTCCTCTCAACACCCCTTTCTTTCGCATCAGTCCCCTGCCGCACCCCTCAGCTTGCAGACTCCAGCAAAATGAATTATATTCCTATCCTTTCCTAACGACCTGCAGGGGACTTATCATGCGCATCGAAGATAAGCTGGCCATCCTGGCGGATGCTGCTAAATATGACGTTTCATGTGCATCCAGTGGCAGCCGCAGGAAAAATTCGGGTCGCGGGCTGGGCAATGCGGCGCCCTCCGGCATCTGCCATACCTACACCGAGGACGGTCGCTGCGTTTCCCTGCTAAAAATACTGTTTACCAACTTTTGTATCTACGACTGCGCTTATTGTGTCAACCGGCTTGGAAACGATATTCCCCGCGCAGCTTTTTCAACGCGTGAAGTGGTTGCACTCACCATGGATTTTTATCGGCGCAACTACATCGAAGGCCTTTTTCTAAGCTCAGGCATCATGCGAAGTTCAAATGAAACTATGGAGCGGTTGGTTCGAACGGTGCAGATGCTTCGCCAGCAGGGATTCAACGGATACATCCATTTAAAATGCGTTCCCCACGCAGATCAGCGCCTGATTCGGCAGGCTGGGCTGTTCGCCGACCGCTTGAGTGTCAATATTGAGCTGCCCTCTGAAAAAAGCCTGAAACTGCTAACCCAAAAAAAGACCTATGACTCTGTCCTGGAGCCGATGGGCGTCATCCGCGAAACCATTGCTGAGGTGCGTCATGATCGCAAGCGGTTGCGACACGTGCCGCATTATGCGCCGGCCGGCCAAAGCACCCAGCTGATCATCGGTGCCAGCCCGGAATCCGATCACAAGATTCTGTCACTGGCCAACCAGCTGTATCATGATCAGGCGCTTAAGCGCGTCTATTACTCCGCCTACGTACCGGTGGGTGAGCCCGGGATGCAACTGCCAGACCTCAGCGAACCTCCATTGCAGCGTGAAAACCGCCTCTATCAAGCCGATTGGCTAATGCGATTGTACGGATTTGGTATCGATGATGTGATCAGCAACGAAGACCCTTATCTTGACCTGAAGATCGATCCAAAGCAGAGCTTTGCACTGCGGAACCCGTCATTGTTTCCGATCGACATCAATTCCGCCGATCAGCGGATGATTCTAAAGGTGCCGGGTATCGGGCTAACATCGGCCAAACGAATTGTGCGCCTGCGGCGCAAAGGGCGCATTCGGTTCGAGCACCTTAAGCAAATGGGGGTGGTTATCTCACGTGCTCAGCCATATATCCGATGTGATGGAATGCCTGGCACACAATGGAAAGGCACATTTTTAAAGGACCAATCTGCTAATTCTAAGCGCAAAGCAGCCGGCAGCACACCACCGGTCGGGCAATCGCGACTTGTTTTTGTAACTGACGGCTCTTTTGAGGGGCTTCTGACAGCGCTATTTGAGGTCTATGCTGCCAAGCAGCCGCCGGATGCCATTGAGACAGCCAATGGCCATCAAATGGGGCTTTTTGAAAGCCGGGTTTCGATCACTACGAATCTGGATAAGTCCGATCGCGTCTGGAAGGGCCTCAAATCGCATCTGGGTGTCAAACGACGCCGGATGCTGTTTGAAGCTTATCTGTCAAACAACCCCAAAGTGGAAACAGCCATATATCAATTTGTTTGGGATACCATACCTGGCCGCAAGGGCCGCAAAAATAAGGCACACCTAAACGCCCATATTCAAATCGAAAAACTTGCCCAGAAGGTGCGCCGCGAGGCACATCGGATGAAAGGATTTGTCCGATTTGAACAAACCGGTGAGGGTCAATATCTGGCCCTGATCGCTCCCCAGTTTGATGTTTTGCCGCTGGTGCGGCGGCATTTTGAAATGCGCTTTCGTGATCAGAGCTGGATCATTTACGACACGTCCAGAAACTACGGGCTGTGCTACGACCAGCAGCGGATGCGTGAGCTGCAATTTGATGCGGCCGAGGTGGAAGCGATTCGCCAAAACGAACCTGTCAGCGAACAGCTTTGTCAAAACCTGTGGCAACAATACTATGATGCTGTCAACATTCCGCAGCGCGACAACCCCAAGCTGCATTTGCGCCAGCTGCCGCGCCGCTACTGGCAATATCTTACCGAAAAGCAAACCTGATGCTTTTCCTAAGCGGGAAGGGTCCAATTTTGAACTGCGAATAGAAATATCCGCCTGCAGACAGGGTTGGTGTACTTTAATTATTGACATTTATGTCAAACTTATCCAGTCTTTAGAAAATTGAAACGGAATTGAAATAATATCCGAATCTTATGCCCGATGACAGCGGGATAGGAGAATACTATGGAACCTTTGGTCCTTACAAATGCGGCACTTTTGATCATCGATGTGCAGCAGGGCTTTGACGACCCCAAATGGGGACAAAGAAATAATCCTAATGCCGAAGCCAACATAGCGCAATTGATTCGTTTGTGGCGAAAAGACAAAAGACCGGTGATACATGTCCAGCATAGTTCCGTGGTGCCTGATTCACCGCTACAGCCTGATCTGCCCGGTTTTGAATTCAAGCCGGAAGCGACACCGGTTGAGGGTGAGCCGGTCTTCAGGAAAACCGTCAACAGTGCCTTTATCGGTACGAAACTCGAAACATATCTCAGGAGTAACGGGATAGAACATGTTGTGATTGTCGGCCTAACGACAGATCATTGCGTTTCAACAACAACTCGGATGGCCGGCAATCTTGGTTTTAAGGTATTACTGGTTTCAGATGCCACTGCGACCTTCGATCGAAAGGGTCCCGACGGCAAACTCTATTCTGCTGAAGATATCCATGCGGTTCACATCGCCAGCCTCAACGGTGAGTTTTGCAAAGTGATTACAACCGATTCAATTACTTCATCCTAAAAGCAGAAACAAACCAGTTGAAGCCGAATACAGAATCCGTGCTGTTTTTCGAATTTTTGTTGGTAAATTTGACCCTCATCATGACGCAGCATTAATCTGTTTCACTCAGTATGAGATCAAAACGAAGTTTCACCAATACCGGATGATATGAAAGATGCGCTTGTCAGAAAGGCGGCTGAGTTTGCCGCCCAAAAACATAAAGGCCAAATCCGCAAGGGTCGCAATGAATGCCCTTATATCGAGCACTTAAAATCGGTCGCCAGCGTGATTGCTGAAGTGGGCGGTATTGATGATCCCCACATACTGGCTGCCGCCTGGCTTCACGACACGCTCGAAGATACAGAAACCAGCCCAGAGGAGTTGGAGGCAGCTTTTGGCAAAAGGGTGCGCCGGCTGGTCGAAGAGGTCTCTGACGATAAATCCCTGCCGAAAGATGAAAGAAAGCAGCTGCAAATACGACACGCACCCGAGCTTTCGCCGGATGCTGTGCTTATCAAGCTCGGCGATAAGATATCCAATATCATTGACGTGACCCACACGCCCCCGCCCCGATGGACCCTGGAGCGTCGCCTTACATATCTAAATTGGGCCGCGACAGTGATCAATAAATGCCCCAAGGTCAATTCTGCTCTGGAACACTATTTTGCCGAGGTTCTTGGAGAAGGCCGCAGGGCACTGCGTGCAGATTAAACAGTCCTCCCGAAAGAAACGGGGCGCCCATAAAATTATACGATAATAGCCGAATATAACTTCGCGGAAGAAGGCGGCTTCGGTGTAAGATGGCCATTTCTATAAAGAATCAAGATGGGCCTGTTTTGATCGGATCTGAATCGGACATGGACTTGCGGATTAGTTTCAAACGCTGTATGACAGAAAATCATAAAATATCATAAGGAGGTTTCAGATGCCCTTCTGGCAGCGTTTGGTATTTACGTTAATCGTCATTGTGGTGGCCAGCTCTCTGGCGGGTTTGATCTGGCACAGAATGTTCGGCTTCAGCTTGCCCAGCTATGTCGGCGGTGTCATCGGCGGCCTGACAGCTGTGCCCTTTTGGGAGCTTTTGAAACGCATCAGTGCCAAGAAAAATGAATAAACGGGATCGATGCGCAATAAGCATGCGGTATTGCCTTCTGCGGCAATAATACATCTAGAAACTTATAATTTTATGGGCGTCCCCCTAGTTGCTCACATTCTTGACCCCTCTTTGTTTTTCAGCTATCAATTTTGAAGTGAACACCGAATGGTTTTGCTAAAGGAGGATTTTTATGGGTTGGTTTGGAAAATTGGCTTTAGGATCATTGGGAATGTTGATCGGCGGGCCTATTGGCGCTATTGCCGGGGCAGCATTGGGGCATGTCCTGATTGATAAGCGGGTTGATTTGACCGGAGCGGATCCAAGGGCCATACCGCGACCGCAATTTGAGTATGCCGAGCAGACCCAGGCGACCTTTTTTATCAGCCTGTTTTCAATCCTGGGCAAGCTATCCAAAATTGACGGGGTGGTCAGCAAAGAAGAAATCGCCGTTGTACAGGATTTTATCAACAGCCTGCCGATTGACGAAACTGAAAAGCAATTTGCCCGTCAGGTTTTCAACGAAGCCAAAGACTCACCCTACCGCATCGAAGATTTTGCCAGCCAACTGTACCAGGCGGTCCAGAACCAACCCACACTGGTCTTGACCTATTTTGAGCTCCTGTTCCGGATCGTGGCGGCCGACGGCACCTATCATCCGGCTGAAGAAGCTGCTTTGAAACAAGTTAAAGTGATTTTTAACCTCAGCGACAAGCAATATGAGGATATCAAAGCGGTCTATTTCAATGATCTGGATAAGCACTACAAAATGCTCAACTGCTCACCTGAATCATCAAATGATGAAATCAAATCCAATTACAAAAAATTGGTCAAAGACTTTCATCCCGACGTCATTATCTCAAAAGGGCTTCCGGAGGAATTTATCGAATTTGCCGAAAAACGGTTCCGTGAAATCCAGGAGAGCTATGAAAAAATTGGGCAGGAACGAAACTTTTGATTTAAAGGAGTTGGGGCCACACTTTTATATACCTACGTAAAGAAAAAGCCATAAATGCCGACAAGGTGTAATAACTGTCAAAGGAAAATTAAGGCCGACGACGAGCACCATCATCAATCCAAGATATTGTGCGAAGAATGCTGGATGGCGGTGCGCGCAACGCGCACGCGTAAAACCCACTGGCAGTATCTGAAGTCCATCAAAACAGATTATTTAATTTCAGCGAAAAAAGGGCCTAAGTAGCGAAATGTGGATCACCATTGCGATTGTTGCGGCCACTGTTTTCCTTATTGGTTTCGTTCTGTTATCCGCCTTCGGGAGCTGGGGACAACGCTGGGGCGTTACGCCCGAGGAGTTTGATATGCCGCTGCCCGGCGATGAATGGCTGGAAGGCGGGCCGCCGGTGCGCGTGCGCATGACAAGGGCCTTGTGGGTGGCGGCCCCACCGAAAGATGTCTGGCCCTGGCTGGTGCAGATGGGCCGCGGTGCGGGCTGGTACAGTTACGACCGTCTTGATAACGGCGGTCGTCTATCAGCCAGGCACCTGATTTCCTGGGTGCCCGAGCCCAAGCTGGGTGATGCAGGTCCCGTTGGCTATTTGCGTCACATCGAGTCGGGCCGGGAGTTGGGGTGGTGGCTCAAGGGCGGGCAGTTTTTCGGCGCTTACGTTCGAAACGTCATGTTTTACCGGGTGACCGGCGACGGAAACCGCACCCGCCTGCTGAGCAGGATGCAGGCTGATGCCCGCGGTTTTTTCGCCAAATGGGCCTGCTGGCTGTATCGAATCATCGACAGCATCATGGCGCGCCGGCAGCTGCTGGGCATCAAAAAGCGGGCTGAGCTATTCGGGACCCGCACTGCAGATCCGGAGCACCCTGAGACGGGCGCACGGGATCAATTCCAACTCTATCAGGCGATTTATGCCTCGGGGGAACAAGTCGGCGCTGCGAACCGGGAAGACGCCACGATCTGGCATCAAGCGGCCATCGAAGACGGCGTGATCAAACCCTGATATGATAGATCGGGTGGACAGAAAGCTATAAACCCATAGGATGGATGCGGTATGAAAGAATTTAAAAATAAGGTTGTTGTTATTACGGGAGCCGCTAGCGGTATCGGGCTGGGTCTGGCAAAATTGAGTGTTGAAAAACAAATGAAGGTGGTTTTGGCCGATGTGGAGGCCGAGGCCCTGGAAAAAGCCGCATCCGAATTTACAACCGCCGGAGCGGATGTGACTGCTGTGGTCACCGATGTTGCCAAACTCGAGGATGTCAAAAACCTGGCACAAAAAGTTGTCGATACTTATCAAAGCATAGACCTGCTAATCAACAACGCCGGTGTTGCTGCCGGCGCGGCGTTGTGGAAAAGCACATTAAATGATTGTGATTGGGTAATTGGTGTTAACATGTGGGGCGTGATCAACTGTATACGCGAATTTGTCCCCCTCATGCTCGAGCAGAATACCGCCGGTCATATCGTCAACACCTCATCGATAACAGGACTGACGACCTTTCATCCCTCGGCCCTTTATCAGCTGACCAAACATGGTATCGTGGCCATTTCAGAGCAGCTCTATCACGATCTGGCCATCAGGGACGCCAAAATCACTGTGTCGGTGCTGTGCCCGGGATTTGTGGCCACCCAGATCATGGATGCCGAGCGTAATCGGCCCGAAGCATACCGAAATGATCCTTCCGCCAGCGAACCCAATTCGCGAATGGAAGAATTGGAAGTCATATTTCGGCATATGATCGAAAACGGGATGTCGCCTGCAGCTGTGGCGGAAAAGGTATTTGAGGCTATTGCCGAGGAAAAGTTTTTTATTTTCACGCATCCGGAATTGAAACCTCAGATTCAGTCGCGCATGGAGGACATTCTTAAAGAACGCAACCCGGTCCTTCCTCCCTTGGACCAGCCGTAATTTATTACCGCAGAGGCGCAGAGTTTGCAGAGATATTTTTAATTTTGCTTTCCGTTGACCAGCCGTCGCTAAAGCTATGGCCTGGCAGGGAGGACGGAAAGCAAAAAAAAATCTGCCTACGCAAGTATTATACAAACCATGATCATCATCCCTTTACTGCTATTTTGGTAACATTTAAGTGGCTCAATTAGTAATACGGCTGAGAATAAATTGTTTTACCCGCAGGCTTGAGATGGTTTTGCCTTGTCGGCGTCTCAACGACAAGGCAAAAAAAATTTTCTCTCTGCGACCTCTGCGTCTTTGCGGTGAGTATTAAAACATTGAATCCCCCTGCATTTGTATTTTTTGTTTAAGTTAGGAGCGGTTACGGCGATAATTATCATATAACCACCAGATATGCGGCTAAGTTTTCCTGATTGACAGGACGGGCTATAGGAAGTCAGCAGACTGGAGGCTAAAAATATTTTCAAAGAGGATCAAGATGAAAAGACCGACATGGGTGACCGCGGTGGGGGTTTTGGGTATCATTTTTGCCTGTCTTGGCATTTTAGGCGCCGGGCAGGAAATGCTAATGCCTAAAATAATGAAGATGCAACAGGAAATGTTTACCGATTTTGGAGAGATGATTGAAGCCGAAATGGAAAAGGAAAGAGCCAAGCAATCCTATAATGGAGAGCAACCTCCGGGCGGTGATGAATTTCCGATGGGCTTTTTTGATTCAATTATTAATATATTTGATTTTCCTGAATGGTATGGTACATGGTCAATCATAGCGGGGATTCTGAAACTGCTCGTCTGTGCATTTTTTCTGTTGGCATCAATTCAATTGCTGCAATTAAAACCATCTTCGATTCATTTATTTTACGGGGCCGCCGGTGCAAGTATCGCATTGGGCGTTCTTAAGGGGGCTATTGCATTATCGGCTGGTTCTTTTATTGCTACGGCCATGATGATTGGCGGCATTTTTGGCATCATCATTGATATCATCTTAATAATTGTCGTTGTGACCGGAGACAAATCCGCTTTTTATCAGCAGGTTCAGCCACCCATGCCGCCTCCCATACCGCTAAATAGGTAAGCGCTATTTCAAAAGTGCATCAATTACTCTTGGGTTGAGCCCGTTTCCCGCTTGTCCGCCTTTGGTGGGTTAGCCCGTTAATTCTAAAATCAGATATTTTACCCATTTTCAGCGAATTACCGGAGTAACCGACTAACCTGAAATTTTGCACTATCATTGTTAAGCAGTCTTCATCTTTATGTAGTCTCCATCGATATACCTTAAAACGCTTCGCCTGCATGAATTAAAGGGGGAAAATATGATATCTTTCTTCCACGTCGTCGGAATCATTTTTGTTGTCCTGTTTGTGATCATCAGCGTTCTATTTATTCTGTATCTGATTTTCAGAAAAGATGTTACGCCGCTGATGGTCGACGAGGACATGCCGATTCTTTTGCCGTTGCCGATTCCCACCAAAAACAGGCCGTTCCTCATGCGGTTGCTGGTGTGGCTGTTTGATATTCGCAAGTGGCGGCTCAAAAAGAACTGGCATTTCCTGCGGGAAAATGGTGATGAGATCGTGCTTCCCATCGATTTCGAGTTTGACGGCGCCTCCATCCCCCGTATTTTCTGGGCCATTCTCAGCCCGGTGGGTTTGCTCTTAATTCCCGGTTTGATTCATGACTACGGCTACCGCTACAATCAATTATGGTTCATAAATGCAAGCGGTCAAATTGCACCCTATATGAAAGACGCCGGGCGCAAGGCGTGGGATGATCTGTTCAGAGAGGTGGGCATCCAGGTCAATGGTTTTGCGATCATTGATTTTATCGCCTGGGTGGGCGTGCGCCTGGGCGGAATTTTTGCGTGGCGCAAACACCGGCAGGATAATGAAACCCCCATACCGCCTGTTTTGTAATGGGCAATGCCGGACTGCCTCAATTTCTCACTTATAATACACTTTATTATTATATGATTCCTGTGTTGGGACTATTAGCGGCTATCTGTTAATTGAAATGCCGTCGACCATAGTTATGTTAGATCAATGAAAAACAAACTCCTGATTGCTGCTGTTGTGATTGTGGTGGTGGGTTGCAGTACCCGGTTTATATATTTTCACCTGGACTGGCTGATTCCGTGGTACATCAGCGATTATATTTCTCTGGACAGCGAGCAGAAAAACATGCTCGAAAAGCGCCTGCTGGCGCAGCTGGAATGGCATTGCCGCACCCAGTTGCCGGTCTATGCCGAGGCCCTGCGCGTACTGGGAAATGATGTTGCCGATCCGGCAAATCCCATCGATGTTGAACGTCTAAGGTTTCACTATGCCCGCTTTATGGAACTGTGGCAAGCCCTGTTGCGTGAAATCGCTTCGGATGTTACCGACTTGCTGTTGACTGCGTCAGATGAGCAAATCGATGAGCTGTTTGCCAATCTGGCAAGCCGTAATCAGGAGTTCAGGGAAAAATATGTTGATTTACCTGCAAATGAATTGGATAAAAACCGGCAGGCGCGGATGCTCAAAAGGGTGGATTATTGGATATCAGATCCCACCGCGTTGCAAATACAGGCTGTTGCCGAATGGAACGCCACCCTGATGCCCATTGCCGAACAGTGGCTGCAAAACCGCGAAAGGACCCAGGCCCATGCGCGCACGGTGCTGGAAAAGCGCGACGACAGCCTTGAATTTCGCAAAGAAATGTTTGATCTAATCGTTTATTCCGAGCGTCTGCGGCCGGAAGCCTATCAGCAAAAAATCGATTTCAATACCGACGTCACCCTCAAGTTAATGGTTCAACTGGATCGTCTGCTAACGGACGAACAGCGGCAGCATTTTATAAAGCGAATTGAATCTTTGGCTTCTGATTTGGATAGCATCAGCTGCGACCCGTACACGATAAAAACAGAAAACAAGCGCATACGTGCCCGATAAATGTTGCGGAATCCAAGGGGCGTCCTTCCGTTTATTAATTTTTGCAACACTTCAGGAAAATGATGATGAGCGATTCAACCTACCCGTATGTCAATCATATGAACATTTTGCATCAAGCACTCGAACGGATCGATATTGCGGCATTGGTCAACGCATGCAAGGATAAGTGGTACAACCAGACCCTTTGCCGGGTGAACGATTCGGTTGTTCGACTGGGCATTGTCGAGGGTGAATATCACTGGCATAAACATGAAAAAGAAGATGAATTCTTTTTGACGCTTGAGGGCAAGCTCATAATTGATACTAAAAACAGCGACTCGATTGAACTAAAACCCCAACAGGGGTATGTTGTTCCCAAAGGGGCGGTGCACAAAACCCGTGCGCCGCAAAAAACGGTCATCTTAATGATCGAAAGTGCCGGTATCGTTCCCACCGGCGATGTTTAGCTTCCATCTGATACCGAAATGAGGTCGTGACGAATGCAGCCGATAGGAAAAAACACATGGAAATGGGTGATAATCGCAACGGGGATGCGGATATCTTTTTTTACAAAAGCGGCAGATAACCTGTTGTTTGAATATATTGAACGGATAAAACCGAGGAATTGAGCGATGAACACCGTTTTTCTGATCGGCATTGCCGTTATGGCCGGGGTTGCGGTTACACTGCAGGCGCAGTTTATGGGGTTGCTGGATCGTTCTCTGGGAACCCTGACCGGCGTGTTTATCACTTATGCCGGCGGCGGATTTGTGATTGCCATGCTGATGGCCGCCTTGCGCGGCGGCAATCTTAAAAGCTGGCAAAGCGTGCCCTGGTATGCTTTTTCTGCCGGGGTGCTGGGTCTTGTGATTGTCGGATCCATCGGGTATGTGGTGCCGCGCCTGGGGGTGGCCAAAGGATTTACCCTGATCGTTGCCTCGCAGTTGTTGATTGCCGCATTGATCGATCATTTCGGCTTTTTGGGTGCTGCGGTGCGCCCGATGGACTTGACGCGCTCGCTGGGTCTTTGCTGCATGCTGCTGGGGGTCTGGCTGGTGGTGAAATAAACCGGATCGGCGGGCGCAGCGCACGTCCTGATTTGATCTTGAGGCTTTAAATTAAAATTCGGTTCTACCGATCCAACGCTAAAGGAGATAAAACCATGCCGTTTGTAAACATCAAAGTCACCAGGGAGGGTGTCACTTCAGAGGAAAAAGCGCAATTGATTTTAGGGGCCACCAAACTCCTTGAGGATGTTTTAGGCAAAAATCCCGCTACCACTGTCGTGGTCATCGATGAAGTTGACACCGATAATTGGGGCATTGGCGGGGAAACAGTCACAGTTAGACGGCAACGCGGAGAGTGATATCATTGACTGTAATGAATCGAAAACAGAGGTTAAGGGCCTGCGCTGCTATGGTTTCGATGCTAGCGCTAGTGGTCGTTTTTGCCTGCGCGCATTCGAAAAAGCAGACCGGCAGCTCCGTGCGTCACGACGGGCGTGAGCGCTATTATATCTTGCATCAGCCGTCCGGCCAGACGTCGCATCCGGGTAAACGGCCGCTGCTGCTGGTGCTGCACGGCGGCGGCGGAACGAATCAAAATATGCTGCGGCTGACCGACAGCCGCTTCAACGCGCTGGCCGACCGCGACGGCTTTTATGTGGTGTATCCCCAGGGCATTGACAAATCCTGGAATGACGGTCGGCCGGATAATATTTCTGGAGCGCACCGCAAAGGCATCGATGACGTCGGGTTTTTGCAAGCGCTGATTGCGGATCTGAGCACGCGCTATCCGATTGATGAGCGGCGCATCTTTGTAACCGGTATTTCAAACGGCGGGCTGATGTCATTTCAGCTAGCCTGCAGCCAGCCCGATACCATTCGTGCGATTGCCCCGGTAACCGCCCAGATTCCGGTGGCCATCACCCCGCTGTGCACCGCAGATTCGACTGTCAGTCTGGCGGTTTTCAACGGCACCGAAGATCCGCTGGTGCCTTACAACGGCGGGCAAATCAAAGCATTTCGCCGCAAACGGGGTGCGGTGCTCTCAACCGATGAAACCATCCGGATCTGGCGCCAAAAAAACCGCTGCAGCCCGCAGGCCACCACCACCCAGCTTGCCGATCGGGCTGATGATGGCACCCGCGTGACCAAAATCGAATATGATTTGTGTGAAGATGAATCAAAGGTCGTGCTGTATCGGATCGATGGCGGCGGCCATACCTGGCCGGATGGACTTCAGTATCTGCCGGAATGGTTGGTGGGCCGCACAACCCGCGATATCAACGGCTGTGATGAGATCTGGGGATTTTTCAAAAGCCTAAAATAAGACCCTGGCATCGGCCAAAAGATAAAGACCCCGCGGATTGCCCGGCAATCCGGCGGGGTCTTTGCACTTCGCACATGTTACGGATGCAGTGGGTTTACAGGCTGATATTCATGTGACGAAGCGTTTCGTGGGTTAAACCACCTTCAGCGAGGTTGTTGGCCCGCTGGTAGGATTTGAGCGCAGCCTGAGTGTCGCGCCCAATGACGCCGTCGATGCGTCCGGGATTATGCCCGGCATCGCGCAGTCCCATCTGGACTTGCCTGATAATCGAAGCGTTGACATTGGTTTCACACAGGATTCGCCGCCATTCCATGTGGCCGTTGCTAATCTTTTCGGTCCGCGTAATGGTCTGGTATTCAGCAGGAATGGTAGTTTTACGTTCCTGCGCCGCTGACAGCATTTTACGGACTTTAACGGTCTTGTATTCGGCCGGAATTTCGACTCTGCGTTCTTTTGGCGGTTCCACCATAACTCTTTTTTTGATGGTTTTATATTCAGCAGGTACGAAGAGCTCCTTAGTGGTCGGCGGGCTGACCATCACTCGTTTGGATACGGTTTTATATGTGGCCGGTACTTCCACCAGGCACATAATCTCACCGGTGGCATGATCGATTTTTTCAATCGGACCACGGCCTTTCTTCCAAACGGTATGGGCCTCTTTGACCAGAACCCGTTCCTGCCGCATTTCATACTGTGCCGGTACTTCAACCAATCGCTTGGATTCCGGTTTGACCAACACCTTTTCTTCAACCCATTGATACTGGGCGGGGATGATTTCCATCCGCTGTGAAGCTTCTTTAACCAGAACGCTTTGCTCTTCCCACGTATACTGGGCCGGGATGAGCTCCAGACGTTCGGATTCGCCGCGTTTCAAAACCTGCTCGCTAACTGTCCGATACTGGGGGGCAATGAATGTTCTTGCCCAGCATTCGCCCGCCTTGGCATTGGGTGGAAAAAGACTGCTTCCGGAATGAGAAGCGCTCATGTCGGCAGAACCGGCATTGGCTGCGCGTTGCTCGGCAGCCGCAGCAGCCTCGTTCGACATCTTCAGCTCTTTCTTATAGACTTCGATAATCTTTTCTTTTTCCTGATTATCAGCGCGCAGTTGATCGATCTTTTTGTTTTTTTCATTGAGTTTGGTTTCATATTTACTGGCCATTGTATTGTTGCTGCTGGATGCACAGCCGATCAGCATGGCAGCCGCAACCCCAATGGCAACAATACCAATTATTGAGGTTACAGGTCGTTTCATTATTTACCTCCCCTTCCAATGTTTGTGTTTCGGCACGCAAAATGTTCGCACCACTTCTACCAACTTTAACTTCTGCCTACTACATTGTGGCAAAATTCTTGCCGGACGACGAACTGTCGACCCGTTATTTTTTTAACAAGCTTATATAATTAGATAAATTTGTTTAGAAAATTATTCGATACGTTAAAATGAAGGACCAAAAATGGGGGATATTACGCGGTTGGCGGTGATATAACCCCGATTTACAGGAAGGAAAGTCCAAAGAAAGGTCACAGGGGCATCTAAATCCAAAATATCAAAAATCAAATTCAATTCGACGGCGCTCATCGCTGGCCAAACAAATTCCAAATCTCAATTTTCAATGATTCAAACCTTTGGCATTTTGAATTTGGTTTTTGCCCTTCGACCCTGCTCAGGATCGAACTATTTGATTTTTGTGTTTTGGGATTTGGAATTTTTTTTAAGATCTTAGATGAAGGTAGAGATAGTAATCCGCAATTGGCGTTAATAGGATGGAGGCAACCCTAGCGTGCCACCACAATCAGCAGCGAGTTTTGCAGGCGCTTTTGCAGGGCAGCCATGTTTTCCGGCTGGTGGGGCAGGGTTTGCAGGGTAGCCGCGGGCGCTTCCAGCTTGCTGAGGATTTCAGATAGCCGCGCTATTTTTGTGGCGCAACTGGCGTTTTCATACACACGGGTTTCACCGGTTTGCTTGTGTTTGACAGCGATCATCGAGCGCACAACGCCCACCACCTCACCACGCATGTTGAGCAGCGGACCGCCGCTGTTGCCGGGCTGAATGGGGACCGTTGTTTGATAGCTGGCCGAGTCATTTTCCAGGCCGGACAATTTGCTGATTTCCCCATCTGTCAGTTTGGGATCGACACCCATCTCATCAATACGGGGAAAGCCGATGGTAAAAACTTTGTCACCAACATCAATTTCGTCGGTGGCTAGCGGCAAAGCCGGCGGCAGTTGCGCGATGTCGCCCACCTGTAAAATGGCAATATCGTGTAGCGCATCTGACAGAATCGGCTGGGCTTTAATCTTTTGACCGGATGCGTCCAACAGGAAAATTTCAGCGGCCGACGCCACCACGTGATGATTGGTAATCACATAGCCTGCTGAGATCGGCCATCCGGTGCCTAAAGAAGCCCCGTTAAATGGCGCCAGGCGGTTGCCGGTGGCCGGGCCTTGCTTTTTGCCGTCGATTTTGCAGCTGAGCTGTTCGGCCAGGGGATGATCGCCGGCAAGTTCTGCGATGGAACCATAGGCCTGGCGGGCACCGCTGAGGTTATCATTTTTTAAATGCGTCAACCCGCTTTTATAAAGCCAGCCGATGGCAACGTCCAGGTTGCGGGTTTCAGCCACATCTTCTTCCCGGGCGCTACTGGCATTGAGCATGCCCAGGCTGTATTGGGCAATGGCCAGGTCCTGTTCGGCGGCTTTCAGGTACCAGGTTTTGGCCTGATTGCGGTCGCCACGAACCCCACGTCCCTCGGCGTACATGTTGGCCACATTATACTGGGCATAGGGGTTGCCCCGCTGGGCGGCAGCAAAAAACAGCTCAAAGGCTTTGGATGGGTTTTCGGTTGTGCCCCGCCCGGCATCGTACATGGCTCCCAGATTGACCTGGGCCAGCTCATGACCCTGTTCGGCCAGTGCCTGCCAGATCTCAAAGGCCTTAGTATAGTGCCCGGCATCATAGGCCTGCCATCCCTGGTCGTAGCGGGACTCCGATAAGGTTGATTTTGCAGGGGTTAAATTGGGGGATAGAAAAAGCAGAAAGCATATGGCCGCTACTGTCATCGGCCAGCGAAGTTGTGTCATACGGGCGGTTTCTCCATTCCGAATCAGATAATATCATTATAGTCGAAATTTTTCAAATCGTCAATTTTGGTGGATACAATACCCGCGCGCCCGGCAGCGGCATCAAATCATATTATAAATTTAATAGCTTACCGCGGACTTTTTTGCATTTTCAGCCACAATATGAGAAAATGTGAGGTATCATCCGCACAATCGGCAAAAAAGGAGGAGGGTATGCAAGTATTTAGTGACGGACGGGATTCCGGTGACCTGGGGCCGGATGGCAGTGTCGATCGTAACCGCGCGATTTTAAACTACATCCGCAAATCAATGCGGGCGACCTGGCCCTGGACCCGATTTTTGTCGATATTGGGATTTATCGGTACCGGGCTGACGATTCTGGCCGGTCTTGGCATGATTATCGGTGAAAGTATTATCCCGGTTTCAGAAAAAACACCGCCCCTGCTGCTGATGGGCATCCTGTACATTCTGAGCAGTGTGATTTATCTGATCCCATCGATCTGGCTGTCAAAGTACGCGACCGCCATCAGCGCTTTTTTAAAGGCCGGCGATGCCATAGAGCTGGGTAAAGCGATTGCGTATCAGAAATCCTTCTGGAAATTTATCGGTATCCTGACCCTGATATCCATTGGCCTGGCCCTTGTGGGTATTGCGGCGGCGATTCTGATTCCGGCCTTTTTTGCCCTGCGTGCATAACCCATTCAGAAACGGCTAAAAATAAACACAAACAGCGCTTTAAGATGACAGATTCTGTTTCTCATACTCCGTCGCACAAGCCCTCACTTCCGATTGTCTCCCTGACTGTCGCCAATCTGGTACCCCTGATTGGCGTCATTTTTTTGGGCTGGGATGCGGCCGCCATCGTGCTGCTGTACTGGATAGAGAACTTGATTGTCGGGTTTTACAACATCATGCGCATGATGCTGGTAAAAGTCGATTCCCGGGGCCGGCAGTTGAAGAAATTGTTTATGATCCCTTTCTTCTGCGTTCATTTCGGAGGTTTTTGTGCTGTGCACGGATTTTTTCTGCTGACGTTTTTTAAAATCGGATCCCCTGGCAAGGCCCTTGAAGCCCCGGAGGCCTGGATGGGCCCGCTGATCTTTTTGCAGCTGCTGTATTCGGTGGTCATGCAATTGTGGCACAGCCGACCACCGGGACTGGAGTGGCCGGCATTGGGTCTTTTTATCAGCCACGGCGTATCGTTTATTCGCAACTTTATCAACGGGCAGGAATACCTGACGCTTAAGATGAATCAGATCATGACCCGCCCTTACAAACGAATTGTGTTGATGCATGTGGCCATTATATTGGGCGGTGTTTTGATTATGAAGCTGGGCTCCCCGGTGGTGCTGCTGTGTGTCCTCATCTTTTTAAAAATCGTCATGGACATATGGCTGCACGTCAAGTCACACAGCAAGGCAAATGGGAAGTAAAGTGGATGCCAGACCATCCTGATACAAGGAAATGGTGATGTATACGAAGTGTCCGACATGCGGTCGCCAGACGGGTTTTTGGGACAGATGCAAAGCCTGCGGCGAGCCCCCCAGCAAAAAAACCGCCTTGCGGGAAGCGCTGGTGATCACCGGCATTGTCATCAGTCTGCTGGTGGTGATGGGGGTCGTTGTCTTCAACGTCGACGACAATTCATTTCGCATATTCAGGAAAATGGGGCTCGGCAAATCCCCAGTTTATGAAGTCACCCGGGCCTCGGAAAATCTGCCGGTTCCCAAAGATCCGCCGATCACCCTTTCGCCGCAGCGAATCGAGGCCTTAAGAGAGCTGTTTGAAAGCGGTCAATTTGCATCCTTAAATACCATTTACGAAACCTATCAGCAGGCATTTGAAGACGATTTCAGCACTGAATACGCGCTCGAAGATGCCTGGCGGGTTTTTGAAACAACCCTGCCCGCCTATGAGAAGATATTTGCGGCCTGGATTTTACATTCGCCCGGCCACTTTGCCCCTTATCTGGCCAGAGCGCATTATTATCACGCCAAGGCCTGGGAGAGCTGGGGCTATAGCGCAGTCAAAGACAAAAAACCGGTGCAGTTTAAGATGCGCTGGGCCAATTTTCAAAAATCGATGGCGGATATCCAAGTTGCGCTGGGGATCAATCAACAGCTCTTAACCGCCTATCTGATGTTGATCCGCATCAGCTATGTCATGGCTAAAGAAACCGATCTGCAGCGATGGTCGCAAGAGGCCTTTAATTTGTTTCCGTCTTCCTTTTTACTTCGCTTGCAATATCTGTACGCCATCTCACCCCGCGGGATGGGCAGTTACCGCCGGATGGAAGAATTTGCCAAATCAGCCGAATTGTATGTCGATATCAATCCCCACTTTACCTGCCTGTATGGCTATATTTACAGCGAGCAGGCCTACGATTTATTGCGCCAAAAAAAATATGATGACGCCCTGGCGCTGTATACCAAAGCGATGGCTTACGGCGATGATTGGTATTTTTATTCAAAAAGGGCCCAGGTGCGCTATGCCCATTTCAAGGATTTGGATAAAGGGCTGGCGGATGTCGAACGCAGTATCTATCTGAGACCGACCGTCAGCGAAAATTTTCACCTGCGCTCTCGAATACATTTTGAAAAAGAGAATTTTAAGGCCGCAGCAGAAGATCTGCAAACCGCCTGCGATCTGACGCCCCATCATCCTGAAATTCTGCACTGGCAGCAATGGGCCACCACCCGTTTCCTTAACCTGGGCCATAAAGTTTTTGAAACCGACCGGCAGCAGGCCATTGAGCAATATGGATTTGCACTCAGGTTCGATCCCCAAAACAAGGAGGCCTTTTATTGGCGGGCAGCGGCGTATTCGCACCTAAACCAGCATGAACGGGTTATCGAGGATCTGCAAAATGCGATGCAGCTGGACCCGCGGCATTATGATTCGTATGCCCTGATGGACTACACGCTTGATCAATTGGGCAAATCGCGCAAGATGATGGCATACTGGGACCGCTTCATCGAACTGCAGCCGGAGCATGCCAGCGCCTATCTTGAAAGAGCGCGCCATTACTTTCAGCAAAATAATCTTTCCCGTTCACTGGCGGATGTGAAAACATCATGTGATCTGGGCAATCAAGAAGCCTGTGATCGCTATCAGCGGCATAAAGATCAATGGGGAAATTAGCGTGATGTATGATGTGGCTATCATAGGCGGCGGTCCTGCCGGTGCTACCCTCGCCCGGCTCATTGGCGACCGCTATAAGGTGTTGTTGATCGAACCGCGGCGGTTAACAGAGGACTGCGAGGGTTTTGCGGCCCTCAAGTGCTGCGGCGGATTGCTGGCACCCGATGCCCAGATGATGCTGTCCAAACTGGGTTTGGGCCTGCCCAAAGGTGTTTTAGAAGATCCGCAGTTGTTTGTGGTTAAATCCATCGACTTACCGCAAGGTTTAGAGCGCTATTATCAGCGTCACTACATCAATATGAATCGCCAAAAATTTGATGCCTGGCTGCTGTCACTGGTGCCGGCCTCCGTGGATATCCGGACCGGTTGCCGGCTTCAATCCTATGCGGCGTATGGCGATGGTTTCAAGCTCACTGTCGCGCAGGGACAAAAGCGGTTCAGCGAGCAAGCCAAAATGATCGTAGGCGCCGACGGGGCCAAATCTAAGGTGCGCGCCCAGTTTTCTGCCCCGCATGCTGTTCCTCAAAAATATGTTGCCATACAGGAATGGGTTGAAAGAAAAAATGACCGGCCCTATTTCACGTCCATATTTGATGGCCGCATCACCGACTATTATTGCTGGACGATACCCAAAGGCAGCTATCTGCTGATCGGAGCGGCCCTGCCTTACCGACAGAAAGCGGCTGAAAAATTTGCGCTCTTGAAATCAAAACTAAAAGCCTACGGCATGCAGATTGGTAAAACCATATTTAGAGAGGGCACGCTAATCCTCAGGCCTGTGCGGCAACAGCAATTGTCAACCGGCCATAAAGGAATTGCCTTGCTCGGTGAAGCCGGCGGCTGGATTAGCCCCAGCTCGGCCGAAGGGCTCAGCTATGCATTCAAAAGCGCCTTGATGCTGGCCGAGGCGATGCACGGCACACCAGAGGGTTTTGAAAAGCGCTATTTAGAGATGACCGCAAAACTGCGCAAAAATATATTTTTTAAAAATGTGAAAGCGCATTTCATCTTCAAACCGCTGCTCAGAAAAATCATCATGCGCAGCGGGCTTCAGAGCATAACATTGGGGCGCCATTAATGCCCCCAACGTAAAGGGATCGGTATATCTGACCGATATATAAATGTAAGCTCACGGTATTATTGAAGAACGAGCATGGATGCCATTCAATTTGAGTCTTTTTCCGTGCCGACCCTCATCTTAATTGTCATTATTTTGTGGATCGGTGTTTGTACAATTTTATCTGCTATCGGTGGCTGGAGAATGCTGGCGGGGCACTATCGATCCAATTCTGACTTTGACGGTCGGAAACTGTGGTTCAAAAGTGCCGGGTTGCGCAGATGGACCAATTACAACAACTGCATCACCGTCGGCGCCAACAAATATGGACTCTATATGGCCATATTGCCGATTTTTCGTATCGGCCACCCGCCTTTGTTCTTCCCCTGGCAAGACATTTCAACTGAGGCGGGAAGCAGACGCTTTTTCGGCAATTTTGTCAAATTTACATTTATCAAACAGCCGGAAGTACCGGTGTTGTTTCCCGAACGGCTGGCGGCCAGAATTTTTAAAATCAAAGAAGACAGCCTGTCGGGCTTGTAGACCTAAGCACTGCCGTCTCATTTTGGCTGTATAATAAGAAAATACGGCCAGCCCGGCAGCCCGGTTGACGAAAGAGTAAGAGGAGGTACCATCAGATGTATTTACTGGTGAATGTTTTAGAGCAATCCGAACAATTGCCAACCATTATGGAGCAGTTTGCCAAAATCGGTATCACGGGCTCAACGGTGATTGACAGCACCGGTATGGGGCGGGTGCTGATGCGCACGCGGGCAACGCTGCCCGTGATGCAGCAAATCAACAAGGTCACCACCGATCTGGAATCTTCAAACAAGACCATTCTGACGATCATCAGAGAAAAGCAGCGCCTGGACAAAGCCATCAAAATCGTCAAATCTTTATGCGGTGATCTGGATCAGCCCGGCAAGGGGATACTGTTTACGCTGCCGCTCGATTTTGTCGAAGGCGTATCGGAGCTAGGTTAAACCGTTGATCGCAGACTTTTTTTGCTTACGCATATGAAATAAATGCCCCGACCCACCGGATTCGGCTTACGGCAACCTGCCCTCCGTACCCGCTTAGGGTATTGACATTTGAATTTGTTCAGACGTATGTGTTATCCAAGAAGCGCTTAAGCCTTCTCATTGCCATTCCCCCGCATATGTTTCTTTTAGCTGAGGCGTATCTAAAATGACCCAAGATGAACTCAAACACCGTCTGGCGGCTATTATCAGCGCCGATGTGGTTGGTTACAGCCGTCTGATGGCCGAAGATGAACTCGCCACTGTACGGACCCTGGCTGCCTGGCGGGAAAAAATTTCTGTGATTGTTGATGCCCATCAAGGCCGGGTGGTTGATTTTGTCGGCGATAATATGCTGGCCGAGTTTCACAGTGCCATCGATGCGGTGGATGCGGCCATGGAAATTCAACAAACCCTGGCCCAACTGAATGCGCAAATTGATACCCATCGGCAAATGAACCTGCGCATCGGCATCAACATTGGCGATGTTCTGGTAGATGGGGATCTTATCTATGGTGACGGGGTCAACATCGCCGCCCGACTGGAAAGTCTTGCTGAAACCTGCGGCATCTGTATCTCGGAAGTTGTTTACAGCCAGGTGCACAACAAACGCGAGCATAAGTATGTTGATATGGGGCCCCAGACGCTGAAAAATATTCCCGATGCAGTGCATGTGTACCGGGTGGTCCCCGAGGGGCTTGAAAAACCCCCATTGACTGCGGCGGCTGTAGCGCAGCCCGCCACTACGCCACCGCTTCCAGAAAAGCCTTCGTTGGCCGTCTTGCCATTTGCAAATCTGAGTGCCGACCCCAAGCAAGATTATTTCAGTGACGGATTGACGATGGATGTCATGACTGCTCTGGTTAGAATTCCCGGTCTTTTTCTGATCAGCGAAATTTCGATGTTTAGCTACAAGGCTCAGATCCCTTCCATTGACGAGCTGCGCACCAAATTGGGTGTCAGCCATGTATTGGATGGAGGGGTTCGCAAAGCCGGTGATCGTGTCCGGATCACTGCCCGGCTGGTCGAGACCGCCAGCGGCCGACAGATATGGGCTGAACGGTTTGATCGCAAGATTGACGATATCTTTCTGGTACAGGATGAGATTACCGAACAGATCGTCACCGCCATGGACGTTCAGCTGGTGACCGGCGAAGTCGGTCGCAGCATAAGGGAAACCCTTCAAAATCCAGAAGCGCTTGAATGCTATTACCGGGGCTGGGAAGCCCTGTTTGGGTCTACCAGAGAAGATATCCGCGAAGCCCAGCAAATGTTTGAAGAAACCATCCGGCTGGAACCGGAAGCCTCTTTCGGTTATGCCATGGCGGCCTGGTCACACTGGTGGGCGGTCGCGCAGGGACTATGCGATGATGTTTCCGAATCACTGGTGCTGGCGGCTGAGCGGGCCGGCAGGGCCATGGAACTGGATGACTTTACCGGGCTATCGCATCTGGTGATGGCTGAAATCGATCTTTTTAATCGTGATCATGAAAAAGCGCTGGCGGCTGCGGAAGAAGCGGTCATCGCACGACCCAGTTGTGATCTTTCGTTTGTGGCCAAAGCCAATATCTTAATATACCTGGGCCGGGCGGAAGAAGCCATCGGCATGGCTAAATTTGCCATTCGTCTGGCGCCGGTTTGCCCGCCCTTTTTTCAGGCGGTTTTGGCCTCGGCCTACTTCGGCAGCGGCTTATACGACAAAGCCATCGCTGCGGCGACAGAAGCGATCCAGGCCGATGCGAATCATCAGGCTGCTTATCTGATCCTGGCCGCCGCCAATATTGCGCTGGATCGACTGCAAGCCGCCAAAAAAGCCGCTGCTGAAATCAGGCGAATTTCCCCGGATTTTCGTCTTGAAACCTATGCGGCCACCCAGCCTTACAAAGACCCGGCAACACTGAAACAGATCATCGGTAACCTGCAAAAAGCAGGATTAAGGTGATACCCTTTAGGACGTGGTTTAATGCTGCGGCGCTGGGCTGGAATTCAGATATTGGTATTTTTTAATTGACGGTAGACGAGCACCATGCGCCAGATGAATCCCACCATCAAGGCCCCGCTGAACAGAATCATAAAATTGGATGCGAAAAAGGTAAAGATGAAATAAGATGGGTTGTCGAGCTGATAGGCGGAGATTAGCAGCTGGATGCCAAATACCATATAAAAACCGGCGATGACGACCAAGACAACCTGCCGGATCCACCAGTACCGGCTGACCTGAGGCTGCTCCTCAGGGGTCTCATTTTCAGCGTCTTGCATAAAATCCTACGCTTTGAATATGGTGCGAAATAAACTGCCGATTTCAGGTTTGGTAAGGACTTCGATTTTGCCTTTGTGATTTTTAACGATGCGGTCAACGACCATCAATCCCAAACCGGTGCCGCTGTCGCCTTTGTTGGAAAAAAATTCTTCGAACAAATTTTCCTCTGTCGATTTGTCCATTCCACCGGCGTTGTCCTCAACTTCAAACATATAAAAATCTTTATTATAAAATTCAGCCCGGACAAATACCGAGTGCGACGTTTTGCGCTTATCCTGGTCGCAGGCTTCCAGCGCATTCCAAATCAAATTGCTGAGCATGCGGACAATGCTGGGGACATCCATCGTGGTATAGGGCAAGGCTGGATTCAACTGGCTGATCAGCTGGATTTCAAAATTGCCCGCTTTTTCCTGAAAAAGCGCCACTGCGCGACGCGCGATTTCACTGGGTTTGACTTTTTGAAATGTGGGCGGTCGTTCTTTGGCAGAGTACAATATATTCTGGGTGACCCGGGAGATTTCATGGATGTTTTTGCGAACAATTTGCCAGCCCTTGCTGGTTAAGGCCATATCATTGTCTTTGATGCCCTCTTCGATCACATAGGAACCGCCCTCCAAAACCTCCAGCATGTTTTTTAAATCATGGGTTAAAACCGCAAAGGATTGGCCCAGGGTGACCAGCTCTTTTTGCACCTCTTTGATCATATTAACGTTGGTTAGCATCTTGATCACAGCAGTCACATTGCCGGTTAAATTGAACAGAGGCGCCGAGTAAACTATCATTTCATTGGCTGAACCGTCCTTGAGCAGAATGGTTTCTTCGGCAATGTGGACTTTTTTATCGATAAAGCTTTTTTGCACCGGGCATTTGCGGCATTTGTGCTCTGTGCCCTGAAAGACATTATAGCAGGACTTGCCCACCGCATCTCCAAAGTCGTTGCGGAAGGTTTGATTCGCGAAAAGGATATTCAAATCAGCGTCCTGAATCGTTAAATAACAGGGAAGGGCATCCAGCACACTTTTAAATGTTAAATCGTAAAATTGTGAGGTGTCTGATGGGCTCATTTGCAATTCCGTCGGGCGATGGCCGCCTAAATGCCGAAGCTATCGCGTGTGTTCATTTGAATGACGATGACCTGACAGGGCGCGAACTTGGAGACGTTGGCCGCGGTCCGGACGCGGGTGGATCGGTCCTTTTCCGGTATGCCAAGGGCGCCCAAAATGATGACATCGATCTTGTTTTCTCTGGCATATTGGACAATTTCGATGTCCGGTGTACCGATTTTTACGATGTATTCATAATCATTGATATTATTGCGCAAGACGTCGGTATATTTTTGCTTTAAAGCGCCAATGGTCTGCTGCACGATGTTGTTTTCCGATTCGGATGGTTCTTGCGCATGGCCGGCATCCGATGCCGAATTTGAATCCGAATTGCCGCACGGGTCAGAGGGCATGATCACATGAAAGATATGCAGCTTGGCCTTGTATTTTTTGGCCTGGTCCATTGCATGAACCAGAGCGGATTCAGCATGCTTTGAAAAATCGGTGCAAATCAGGATGTTTTTGTTTTCCGGCATAATCTAATGTGCTTAATCCAGGTGAATGTTTTCTGATAAAAGTCGATCAAAATATGGAATTATAAGCGAATTTAATTATATAATCGGTTGCGGTGTGTCAAGGGCCACCTCAGATGCCGGGGTTGGCGGTTAAGGGGCCAGTATCAGACTGGATCCCTGCAAAAAGGGTTTTTACCACAGGGTTATCCACTACAGTATTAACCGTTTGCCGGGTTGTAAAGGTGATGATGGTGGATTCTGCCGGCTATTGACCGTTGATTTTTGGGTATTATATTTAGTTGGCTGTGGATAATCCTGGTCCTTATCCGCAGCCGGAGGTTAAAACGGTAATGCCATATCGTCAACCTCCATTGTGTGTTGATTCGGGGCGGCCTGCCATATGCGGGGCCGCCCTTTCTTGATTGTTTGATAAAAACCCCCGAC
>JAAUYK010119123.1_pt1 | contig 32925 bp, 25 predicted proteins | sample 7278021 | NCBI WGS metagenome assembly JAAUYK01 (sample SAMN14350223, study PRJNA611818) | marine sediment metagenome | isolation source: surface marine sediment (1.8m) | place: French Polynesia: Moorea | collected 2018-08
CTGGTGTTGTTGGCTAACCTGACGCAGTCTTCGTCTCTTGCTTATTTGATTGCAGCACTTATTACTACCGGACTTGGTTTTGGTCTGTTTTCATCTCCGAATGTGAATGCCATTATGAGCTCGGTCGACAAGCAAAATCTTGGCAGGGCAAACGGTGTGGTAGCAACCATGCGCATTGTTGGCCAAATGAGCAGCATGATGTTGGTCACGTTGGTCTTTGCTATGATTATCGGCAGTGTGCAAATTGAGCCACAAAATTATGCTGAGCTGGAGCGGGCGATTCGCACTATCTTTATGATTGCTGCCAGCATGTGTATACCTGGGCTGTATTTTTCACTGGCGCGTGGCAAGTTGCATGGATAAGCTGCAACGCAGGCATTGATTTACATCAATTACTACACGTTATTTTTGCATTGCAAAATAAGTTTTCTGCGATACTAAAGTGTATATGAAATATAACGATATAATTTATAACTATAGAAAGCAGGGGTAGCAGGATGACAGATAAACGTTCCAAGGCGAGAGAACTTGCTGGATATTCCTTTCTCGTGGTCTTTGCCAATGATGACACCATTGACGAAGGTGAGTTACATTTTATCGAGAAACTTGCATTGGAGGACGGCAAAGTTGATGAACAGGAAAAAACGGTGCTTAAGAATATTTTTGCCCGCGTAAACGAGGAACACCTTGCCAATCGGGTTAAAGAAGAAATTCGTAACTTCCGCGAGAAGTACGACGTTTAGCTCTAACTGCTAATCACCATGATGTAGATCTGGCATCAGGTTACCTGGCGGCATCTGGATAAAATAGCCGGTGTCTTCCAGGGCGTTTATAACCTCAATCACATCCACACGAGCGAGCTTACGTGACTCACTCAGTTCAAGATCCATCACATGTGTTAATTCTTTGACCAATTTAATCAGGTCGTCTGGCAGATCGTCCAGCCTGGTCTCTGCATGTACGTACAGATACATTTCATCCTTTCTCGCACAGCGATAGATGTGACAGTTAAGTTGGCGCATGATCAGATACCAAAAAGAAATCGGGGCGCATTGCGCCCCGTATACTCATTATATAACACTGGTTAACTAGAACAGGCCGACTATATTACCGTCGTCGTCCACATCGATCTTTTCAGCCGCAGGCACCTTTGGTAAACCGGGCATGGTCATCATGTTACCAGCGATGGCAACAACGAAACCGGCACCGTTGGCCAGGCGTACTTCGCTTATATGAACTGTATGACCACTCGGTGCGCCAATTGCCGTAGGATCAGTTGAGAATGACATCTGTGTTTTTGCCATGCATACCGGGTAAGAACCATAGTCCTTGTCCCATGTGGCCAGTTGCTGTTTGACTTTTGCATCGAATGTCACACTACCGGCACCGTATACCTTGGTTGCAATGGCCTCGATTTTTTCTGCCAGGCTCATGTTGTCTTCATAAACATAGGTATGTGAACCCGGTGAGTTCTCGACGATGTTAACAACTTCCTTCGCCAGGTCTTCAGCACCTGCGCCGCCGTCTGCCCAGTGCTTGGAAAGCACAGCCTTAACACCCAGGCCTTCGCATTTTTCCTGCAGCAGCTTGACCTCGGCATCACTATCAAACGTAAAGTGGTTAACACAAACAACACAAGGCAAGCCATATACGTTACGAATGTTATTCACATGACGTTCCAGGTTGACCATACCTTTTTCAAGTGCTTCAAGGTTTTCATTGTTTAACTGATCCTTGGCAACGCCGCCGTGATATTTCAAGGCGCGTATCGTCGCAACCAGTACTACACATTTGGGTTTCAGATCGGCCATGCGGGTCTTGATGTCAATGAATTTTTCCGCACCAAGGTCGGCGCCAAAGCCTGCCTCGGTTACGGTGTAGTCAGCCAGCTGTAATGCGGTCTTGGTCGCGGTCACGGTATTACAACCGTGTGCAATGTTGGCGAACGGGCCGCCATGAATAATGGCGATGTTGTTTTCCAATGTTTGTACGAGGTTAGGGTTAATTGCATTGTTCAATAGCGCTGCCATTGCCCCATGCGCTTTAAGGTCGCGTGCATAAACCGGCGTGACCTTGTCGGTCTTGTAACCGATGATGATGTTTCCGAGACGCTCTTTCAGATCCTGACGGCTGGTCGCGAGACACAGGATGGCCATGATTTCAGAAGCAACGACGATATCAAAACCGTCTTCGCGCAGGTAACCGTTGGCGGGGCCACCCATACCGACGGTTATTTTACGTAACGCGCGATCGTTCATATCGACGACACGTTTCCATTGGATACGGCGGGCGTCGATTTGCAATTCGTTACCATGGTTAATGTGGTTATCAATCATGGCCGAAAGCAGGGCATGCGCGACACCAATCGCATGGAAGTCGCCGGTGAAGTGCAGGTTGATATCTTCCATAGGAACCACCTGTGCATAGCCGCCACCGGCAGCACCGCCTTTGACACCAAAGCATGGTCCAAGTGATGGTTCACGCAGGCACATGATGGCCTTCTTCCCTATACGGTTCAGTGCATCACCAAGGCCAACCGTAGTAGTCGTTTTACCCTCGCCAGCAGGCGTGGGACTAATCGCGGTTACCAGAACCAGGTTACCTTCTTTGTTTCCTGCCAGACTTTGTACATATTCCAGAGATAGCTTGGCCTTGTAATGACCATAAGGCTCTAGATGTTCGCTGTCGATTCCGTACTGCTCCTTGGCGAGTTCGACAATGCGTTTTTTATTCGCTTTTTGGGCGATTTCAATATCAGACATGCTGCCCTCCCTAAAAAAGAGTTCAATAATTTAAGTAAATACAAAAAGTTAAACGAACGATGTGATAAGATTTTTTATGATTCAGGTGAACGTCCAGCATTGTTCGACCCGATAATTTTTTCCAGTTTACCCTGATGCAGGGTGCAATAGGTAGCGCATTATGCGCGAAAGACAGCGAGATACAAGATTAAACGGCGTGACGTTAAGCCATGTTGACAAGACTACGAGCTAATCTGGCAAGACAGCGCAGCCACCTTGCAGGCAAGCAGGCCCTGTTCCTGTTGTCATTGCTGGGTGTCATATGCGGCATAGCCGTAGGAATTGTTATCAGCCTGTTTCGCTATAGTATCGAAATCTCCCAGGCGTTATTTCTTGCGGACGAAATCGGCAACTATGAGGGCTTGCATTGGCAGACTCGTCTGTTGTTAACCACGGCAGGCGGTGTCGTTCTCGGGCTGCTATTTTTTCTTGTCTCCCGAAACCCGCTGCGTGTTGGTGTCATTCATGTATTAGAGCGATTGGCTTATAACGAGGGACACCTGCCATTAAAGAACGTCGCTATGCAATTTATTGGTGGCGTTATCGCTATTGCTTCTGGTCAATCTGTTGGCAGGGAAGGCCCAAGTGTGCACCTTGGTGCCGGCACTGCCAGCCTGTTTGGCCAGTATCTGCACCTGCCTAATAACAGTATCCGCACATTGGTTGGCTGTGGCACAGCCGCTGCCGTTGCCGCAGCATTTAATACACCGCTTGCTGGTGTCATCTTTGCCATGGAAGTGATTCTAATGGAATACACCATCGCCGGATTTACGCCGGTGATCCTGGCCGCGGTCAGTGCCACGGTCATCTCAAGACTGGTGTTTGGTGCTGAATCTGTCTTCATTATTCAAGATATTAACCTGCAGTCCTTGCTTGATTTGCCACTGATCGTGGTCATGGGAATAGCAATTGGCGCGGTCGCCAGTATTTTTATCCGCCTTACAAGGCGGTTCACCGAGCTTGGTTCGCGCATGGTCATCTGGTTGAGGATGACAATGGCAGGACTCATCGTTGGCCTGATAGCGCTGGCCAGCCCCGAGGTCATGGGTCTTGGCTATGACACCGTCAACGCAGTCGTCCTGGGCCAGATTGGATTACTGGGATTAGCCTTAATCCTGGTAGCGAAAGTGTTGGCAACTTCCGTGTGTGTGGGTTTTAGTATCCCGGGTGGCCTGATCGGTCCCAGCCTGGTTATCGGTGCAGTGCTCGGCGGCATGCTCGCGCAGTTTTTTTCTGTGGCCGGTATTCCGCATTCGGGCATAGGTATGTACGCATTGTTGGGCGCGGGCGCAATGATGAGCGCGACCTTGCAAGCGCCGCTGGCGGCTTTGCTTGGCTTACTGGAGTTAACCGGTAATCACAATATCGTTTTTCCTGCGATGCTGGCCGTGGTCAGTGCCAACCTCACAGCGCGCGAGGGGTTTAAATCCGAATCCATTTTTATGAGCCAGTTTAAGGAGTTTGGGCTTGATTATCGAAATGACCCTATTGCACAACATCTGCGCCGTATTAGCCTGGAGTCGGTCATCAACCGTTCTTTTGTCATCACAGAGCCGGTTATAGACCGCAAGGCTGCCGTCGCCTTGTTAAAAGATAACCCGGAATGGGTCCTGCTACGGAGACAGGCTGACAGCAATCTGTTGCTGCCCGCAGCGGATCTCGCCCACCATCTTGAAAACGATGATGCTGAGAACGTAGATTTACTGGAGATACCGGCCAAGCGCAGGCAACTGGCAGCGGTTTCACTGGAATCCACATTGCAGCACGCACAGCAGCTGATCAACGACAGTGAGGCAGAGGCGTTGTACGCGATTACCAGGTTAGGGCAGTCGGCAGATCGTATTAATGGCATCATTACGCCCGAGGATATTGAGAAACAATATCGCACTGTCATTAACTGACATTTTGTTAAATATTCGTCGTCGATGCATGGTGAAACAGGGACGAATCTGCTAGGATATTTATCCCTGAATATGCAGTTATTTAGGTCACGTTTTTACCCCACAAACGATTTTCACAAATCGGTCGACCTTACTCCCTCTAAAAAACAGACAGCCTCAGGGTGCACGTCATGACGCGTTATATTTTTATTACCGGGGGCGTAGTTTCATCGCTTGGCAAGGGCATAGCGTCTGCTTCATTGGGCGCGATTCTCGAGGCACGCGGATTGAATATCACGCTGCTTAAACTGGACCCCTATATTAATGTTGATCCGGGAACGATGAGTCCTTTTCAACATGGTGAGGTGTATGTGACCGAGGACGGTGCCGAGACAGACCTGGATCTTGGACACTATGAGCGTTTCGTTCGCAAGACCATGGGCAAGCGCAACAACTATACCACCGGCCGCATTTATCAGAACGTGATTCAAAAAGAACGTCATGGTGATTATCTCGGCGGCACGGTGCAGGTCATTCCGCATATTACTGACGAAATCAAGCACTGTATTATAGAGGGGGCTGGCGAAGCTGATATTGCCATGGTGGAGATAGGCGGCACCGTTGGCGATATTGAATCACTGCCATTCCTGGAAGCGATTCGACAAATGCGTATTGAACTGGGGCCGGAAAATACCTTATTTATGCACCTGACGCTGGTGCCTTATATTGCCGCTGTCGGTGAAATCAAAACCAAACCAACACAGCACTCGGTCAAGGAACTACGCTCCATTGGTATCCAACCAGATTGCCTGTTGTGCCGTACTGACAAACCATTGCCTGCAGCTGAAAGAAAAAAAATGGCCTTGTTTACCAACGTGGCCGAATCGGCAATCATCTCTGCTATTGATGTCGATAACATTTACAAGATTCCCAAGGTGCTGCACGAGCAGGGATTGGACGACATTGTTATCGATAAATTCAAACTCGATATTCCCAGGGCCGACCTGGTCGAATGGGAGAATGTTGTTGAGGCACTTGACCATCCGCTGGGTGAGGTCACTATCGCGATGGTGGGCAAGTACATCGAACTTGCCGATTCTTACAAGTCATTAACCGAGGCACTGGTTCATGCCGGAGTGCAGACCAAGACCCAGGTGAATATTGCCTATATTGATTCGGAAGAAATAGAACGTAACGGGCCAGACTGTTTGACCCGTATGGATGCGGTACTGGTCCCCGGCGGTTTTGGCAACCGCGGTATCGAGGGCAAGATCGGGGCGATACGCTATGCACGAGAGAATGGCGTTCCTTATCTTGGTATTTGCCTGGGCATGCAACTAGCCGTCATTGAGATAGCCCGTGATCTGGCAGCACTTGCTGAGGCCAACAGTACCGAGTTTGAGAAATCAGCCGCGCATCCGGTTATTGCACTGATTACCGAATGGCGTGATGCATCAGGTAATATTGAACAGCGCGACGAGGCATCAGACCTGGGCGGTACTATGCGCCTGGGTGGGCAACAGTGTCAGTTACAGGAAGGTACGTTGGCTAAATCACTCTACAAGCAGGATGTGATTACTGAACGCCATCGTCATCGTTATGAGTTTAATAATTCGTATCGAGAACAGCTTGAACAGACCGGTATGCGTATTGCCGGTTTATCAATGGATGGTGAACTGGTTGAGATCATCGAAATCCCGGATCACCCCTGGTTTATCGGTTGCCAGTTCCACCCCGAATTTACGTCGACGCCGCGCGATGGTCATCCGTTGTTTACCGGGTTTATTGAGGCCGCAAACCAGTACCGCGATTCGCGCGAGGAGCTGACACAAAATGCAGCTATGTGATTTCGAAGTAGGACCGGACAAACCGTTCTTTTTGATTGCGGGCCCATGCGTCATTGAAAGTGAACAGCTGATTGCGGATGTGGCCGGCCGCTTGAAAGAATTAACCTCGGCATTGAATATTCCTTTTATATTCAAGTCTTCTTTTGACAAGGCCAACCGCAGCTCACACGATAGTTTTCGTGGTCCGGGAATTGAAGCTGGCTTGCAAGCACTTGCCAGTGTCAAGAAGGCGGTTGGCGTGCCGGTACTTACCGATGTGCATGAAGATACACCGCTGAATGAAGTTGCCAGCGTAGTAGATGTGATGCAAACGCCAGCGTTTCTATGCCGACAAACAAACTATATACAGGCGGTTGCCAGTCAGGGGCTGCCGGTCAATATAAAGAAAGGCCAGTTTCTTGCGCCATGGGATATGACCCATGTCGTTGAAAAGGCAAGGGCGACGGGCAATGAACAAATCATGGTCTGTGAGCGCGGCGCGTCATTCGGATATAATTATCTGGTTTCAGATATGCGTTCACTTGTCGTTATGCGTGAAACAGGCGCGCCGGTTGTTTTTGATGCGACGCATTCGGTACAGATGCCCGGCGGCTCAGGCAAGGTATCCGGCGGCCAGAGAGAATTCGTTCCTACGCTGGCCCGTGCTGCAATGGCTGTGGGTATTTCCGGCCTGTTTATGGAAACACATCCGGATCCGGAAAAGGCATTGAGTGATGGCCCAAATTCCTGGCCATTGGACAAAATGCCCGAGTTACTCGAAACGCTTTGCGCGATAGACAATACAATTAAAACTTAGAAATAAAGAGGATAAACAGTGTCTGCAATCAACAAGATTATTGCCCGGGAAGTGCTGGATTCCAGGGGCAATCCAACCATTGAGGCCGAGGTGTATACCGCGAGTGGTGCTATGGGCAGCGCTATGGTGCCTTCCGGCGCTTCAACTGGCGTGCGCGAAGCGCTGGAACTACGAGATATGGATGACCAGCGCTACCTGGGTAAAGGTGTACTAACCGCGATTGATAACATCCATGACAAGATTGCGCCGGCACTGTCCGGTAAGGAAGTCACTGACCAGGCAGACATTGATCACACTATGCTCGATGTCGATGGTACTGATAACAAGGAAAATATCGGCGCTAACGCAATTCTGGCTGTATCAATGGCAACAGCGCATGCAGCCGCTAATGAGAATAACTTGCCATTGTATGCCTACCTTGGTGGTGACGGACCATTCCAGATGCCGGTACCAATGATGAATATCATTAACGGCGGTGCCCATGCCGATAACAGTGTCGACCTGCAGGAATTTATGATCTTGCCAGTTGGTGCCAGTAGTATCCGCGAGGCAGTGCGTTACGGTACCGAGGTTTTTCATTCCCTTAAATCAGTGCTGTCAAACAAAGGCCTGGGTACCACGGTTGGTGATGAAGGTGGTTTTGCGCCCAACCTCTCTTCGAACGAGGAAGCGATAGCAGTGATCCTTGAGGCAATAGACAAGGCCGGTTACAAGGCAGGCGACGATATCCTGTTAGGTTTGGATGTTGCCAGTTCCGAGTTCTACGAGGACGGCATTTACACACTGGAATCAGAAAATAAAAAATTATCGGCGCAGGAATTTCTTGATTACCTGTTACCGTGGTTTAACAAGTATCCGATCATTACTATGGAAGACGGCATGGCCGAGGATGACTGGGATGGTTGGAAGTTACTTACCGATGAACTGGGTGATGATGTACAGTTGGTAGGCGATGATTTATTTGTCACCAATACCAGTATTTTGCAGGAAGGCATCGACAAGGGGATTGGTAACTCTATTCTGATAAAGGTAAACCAGATTGGTTCTCTCACCGAAACACTGGCTGCGATCGACATGGCTAAGAAAGCCGGTTACACGGCAGTGATTTCACATCGTTCGGGTGAGACAGAAGACACGACGATTGCAGACCTCGCAGTTGCAACATCAGCAGGTCAGATTAAAACCGGTTCACTGTCGCGTTCTGATAGGGTCGCGAAGTATAACCGCTTGATGAAGATTGAAGACCAGTTGGGTAGCAAGGCAAGCTATCCCGGCCGGGATACTTTTTATAATTTGAAATAACTTCGGGACACGCTGCATGAAACCGATGACGATTGTGTTTGTACTGGTGCTGGTACTGTTGCAATACCGGTTGTGGTCGGGGAATGGCAGTCTTGTCGAAGTGAATGAGTTAAAACAGCAGATTGCGCAAATTGAAGAGGAAAATAAACAGTTACAGGAGCGTAACCAGTCGCTTGCTGCAGAGGTACTGGATCTAAAGCAGGGTCATGATGCTATTGAAGAGCGTGCCAGAAGCGAAATGGGCATGATTAAATACGATGAAACGTTTTATCAAATCATCGATTACACAGCTGCACAGACTAATTCAAATTAACACATGTCAAACGACGTCCAATACTGGGTAGCAATACCTGCCGCCGGTATCGGCAAGCGAGTTGGTGCTGACAAGCCCAAGCAGTATATAAACATACATGGTAAAACAATCCTGGAACATACTGTTGACTGTTTTCTACATCGTGAAGACATAGCCGGCATCGTCATTGCGATTGCCAGCGACGATAGTTACTGGCCGACATTACCAATTTCTGCACATGAAAAAATCATTGTTGCTCCCGGTGGTGAAGAGCGTTTTAACTCTGTTACCAATGCACTGATTTCACTTACTGATCAAGCCAGTGATAATGACTGGGTTTTGGTACATGATGCGGCACGCCCTTGTTTAAGTCAGTCGGCACTGGATCGCCTTATAAGTGAACTGGCCGAACATGAAACCGGAGGTATTCTCGGTTTACCCTGTCGCGATACAATGAAGAGGGCTGATGATAACGACGAGATAATGGCGACTGTTGATCGTGAAAATCTATGGCACGCGCAAACACCACAAATGTTTCGCTATAGTAAATTGCTTAACGCATTACAAAAGGTACTTGATGAGGAGCTATCCGTAACCGATGAAGCAATGGCAATGGAGCTAGCAGGTTTCCGGGTAAAACTGGTGCAAGGACACCTTGAAAACATAAAAATCACCCATAAAGATGATATTCAGCAAGCAGAAACCTACCTCTCATGAGTGATATAAAAAAAATGCGAATTGGCCATGGTTATGATGCACATTGCCTGGTTGATGGCCGCGATCTCATCCTCGGTGGTGTCAACATTCCTTATACAAAAGGATTGGATGGCCATTCTGACGCTGACGCCGTGATTCATTCTCTCTGTGATGCATTGCTTGGTGCGATGTGTCTTGGCGATATCGGTGCTTACTTTCCTGATACCGATCCCGAGTTTAAAAACATTGATAGTCGTATTTTGTTAAAACAAGTTTTTGATTTAATGATCAAAAATGAATACGAACTGGTCAACGCTGATATTACTATCCTGGCCCAGGCACCAAAAATGGCACCTCATTTAGCAGCGATGAAGGCTAATCTAGCCGCAGATTTACAAGCAAGGATTGATCAGATCGATATAAAAGCGAGTACCACGGAGCGTATGGGTTTTGTCGGTCGAGGCGAAGGTATCGTTGCGTACGCCGTGGTTTTATTAGCTAAACAGTAATCATTTCACCACTTTTTCCAAATAAATTTCTTTACAAAACCGTTTTTTTCCTCTTAGGTTTTAATAGCATCGTGTGATGAGAGAACCCGTCGTCTCGTTATTTGTAAACTCATTCTCTGACCGCGCGGTGAAATTATAACTATATATATTTTTTCAAGGAGATAACGATGAACACAATTGAATATATGGCTACTCAGGCCACTACTGAATTCGAACAAATAAATCATGAATTTGAAGAAGATGATGGTATGTTGTGGGTGTACCTGGACTCCACCCCCAAACCTTGCGTAACGCCACAACTAGTCGATGAAATACGTTCCTTGCATCGCACCATTGAAGTTAATAACGGTATGTTTCCTGGAAAAAACGGAATGCAGAAGGTCAAATATCACATTCTGGATTCGCATGTGAATGGTGTATTCAGTCTTGGCGGTGATCTCGCTTACTTTTTGAAGTGTCTTCAGACTAAAGACGAAGTTGCGATAACTAACTATGCCCGTAATTGCATCAATGCTATTTATCCAATCATGGTCAATTTCAATCAATCAATAGTAACAATATCACTGGTAAGGGGCAGTGCATTAGGCGGTGGATTCGAAATTGCGTTATCCGGTGATGTCATTATTGCCGAGCGCCAGGCACAAATGGGTTTTCCTGAGATATTGTTTAATACGTTTCCTGGCATGGGTGCGTTTCAAACACTCGCTGCTCGTATTGGCTTGCAAGCAGCGACCCGCATGATTCAAAGCGGCAAACTCTATAGTGCGGAAGAGTTATACGAAAAAGGCGTTGTCGATATTCTCGTTGATGAAAATTGTGGTGAAGAAGCTGTGTACGCATTCACGCAGAACCACTCTCGTCGTTGGAACGGTAATATGGCAATACAACACGTAACCGAAAGGTTAAAAAATTATGATTATCAGGAAATGATGGATATCTGTTGTAACGCCTGGGTAGAGTCTGTCTTTAATATGACAGATAAGGACATTAGAACTGTACAGCGTTTGCTACGCGGACAGGATCGTTATCGTCCAACAGGCGGTGTGCAGATGCCAGCTTTGGAAGCCAAAGCATCTTGATGATGTATTGATTTCAATGTGTTTGTGCGTAACTGCCTGGCAGCTACTGCACAATCATCGTTAATTAAAGACTGACAGGGATGTCAGTCGTGTTTTTTCTGATTGAAGTCGCTTTTGGAATCAAGATAGCGTTGCAGCTCAGCTGCAGTTTCCTCGAGTACGAGTTCAAGGCTTGTGAAGTATTGTCTGATAGCTTCAGGCTCCTGTTTTCTTGCGGACTTAAACACAAGATCAGAGACACGCGATAGTTTTTTTGCACCAATAGAACGAGAGCTTCCATCTATGCCATGTGCGAGATCTGCAATATGTTCGTATAAATTATCGTGAATTGATTCGCGTAATTTAGTCACGGTTGTACGTGCATCCTTCAAGTAACCTTTTATCAGGTTTGGCATGAAAGTCTCTTTCCTTGCCAGCTTATTGATTTCATCCAGTACTTTTCGATCAATGATTGGTAGATTGTCCGGATCGTTAAAATCAGCAATGTTATATATTGCTGCACCTAGTTCCGACTCCCTGATACCAGGCTTCTCACTGGTAAGCGTATAAATAGTTTCAATGAGTTTTTCAGGATCAACCGGTTTGGTTAGATAAACATCAATCCTGGCATCCTTACTTGATTCCATGGCTTCTTTTGTAGCGTTGGCGCTAAGCATGATTATTGGTGTTAATGGCCCCTGGTGCTGCATAAAGCGAAATATCTTTGCCGCTTCAAGTCCGTCCATGACCGGCATGTGCATATCAAGAATGACAATATCGAATTCTTCCTGTTCTAGTCTGTCCAGCACAACCTCACCATTTTCTGCAAGCGTTACACTATGGTTTTCATACTCGAGTATGTTCTTAATAACCTGCTGATTAGTTTCGTTATCTTCTCCTACAAGAATACTCAAAGAGTCCTGCTGTATACGGGGTTTTCGTATCGCATTTTGCTGTGGCCGTGACACAACTTGCTCAATACCAGCAAAGCCCGAATGTATAGAGCGAAACAATAATGAGCGATCCGGGTTCGATTGAAGTACGTTTGTATAACCTGCCTTAAGATAATCCTTCTTTATATCAGCATGAAGTTCATCATCGGCAATCAGGAAATAACAGAACGATTTAAACCTGCTTCTAGCCTTGTATACAAAATCGATTGGATCAGAATCGAGAAACTTTTTATAAACCAGAACTATTGTATTCTTGCTGGCATGCTCCTGCATGCTGTTCATAGACTGTTCTACACCGGCAGCGTAGGTAAACGGGATATTCAGATTGATCAAATGGCTTTCAATAATATTTCTGGTGTTCTTTTCCGGTGTAACAAGGATTAAATGCAGATCTTTTAAATCACTGAGTAACGACTTTTCTTCTGTAAGTACTTCCTGTTTATCCAGTTCCAGTGTAAACCAGAAGTTTGATCCTTCGTTTAGCTTGCTTTCATAACCTATGACGCCGCCCATGGTTTCTACCAGCTGCTTGGCTATGGCCATACCTAGCCCGGTTCCACCATACTTTCTGGTTGTTGAATCATCTGCTTGTGTAAACTTATCAAACAGGTTGGACTTGATGTCTTCCGGTATACCAATACCTGTATCAAGAATGTCAAATTTGATAGTCACTTGCCGTGGTCCACTAGACACGAGCGTCAGGAAAAGATCGACTTGTCCTTTCTGTGTAAACTTGATGGCATTTCCTAATAGGTTAATAACTATCTGACGAATATGCTGTGCGTCGCCATGTAACAGAAACGGGATCTCGGGTGCGATGTGAATATTGATATCAATCCCTTTGATCTCGGCCTGCGGCTGTAACATTTTGACCGTCGAGTTGACCATGGCGTAGAGGTCAAAATCGACATATTCGCTTTCTACTTTTCCAGCTTCAATTTTTGAAATATCGAGGATCTCATTAATAAGCGTTAACAGTGTTTTTGCAGACGCATTGATCGTTGCAGCGAATTCGCGCTGTTTGGTATTGAGTTCTGTTTTTGCCAGTAAGGCACTCATACCAACAACCCCGTTTAATGGCGTTCGTATCTCATGACTCATGTTTGCCAGGAACTGGCTTTTCGCCTCATTTGCTGCATTGGCTTCGCTAATAGCAGAATGAAGTTTGGATAGCAGTGTTGAAACATAAACTGAAAGGATAATCAGCGTGGCGACAAAACCGTAACTGAGAAAAACATGTTCATTCCAGTAACTGGAAGTCTCCATCACGATACCGAAACATGTCAGGCACAGTAGCGTCGATGCAAAAAGGTATGTATTGCCATAACGGAATCCATAACCAAATGTCATAAACAGGTAGCTGCTTAGAATGGGCACGCCAACTTCATCCATATGAATCAAGCCGTAGGACATGATGGCAGCGTCCATTAACATGCTGAAGCCACGCCTGATCTTATTAATATCCGGACTAATCAATAACCAGGTAAAAACACTTGTACCAAAAATAAGGTAAAGCACAGGGGCGAGCAGGGCATGCGGAGATTGAGGAATCTGAATATGAACAAGATTGACATAAGCCAATACCACCAGCCCCATCACAAGTCTTGTTAGACACTGGTCATGCTCAGCATCTTCACGATTCTTAAGCCTGTTGACTATTGCGCCTAACATCGCAGGTGACCGGGAGTTATCGGAGAATAGAAAGAGAGGCCATTGCCCGACAGTGTCCTTGCAGACAACTGTATGCCACAAATATCAGCTAGTGGTAGAGGTAGCATTCCATTACTCCCTGACGTTGACCTAAGTATTAGGCTGTTATTGTCTATCAGGGTTTTTTCAATAGCAAATAAATAGCACCCGTTCCGCCATCAATTTGACGCGCTGAACAATATGCAAGTACCTCATTTCTTTGCTGTAACCAGTTATGAAGTTTATTCTTGATAACAGGTTTTTTGTTTTTTGAGCCAAGACCTTTTCCGTGAATGATCCGGACGCAACGTCGTGAACGTATGTGACACTGCTTCAAAAAAGATGCCAGTGCAGAACGAGCTTCCTCAACTCGCAAGCCGTGTAAATCCAGTTCAGCTTCAACGGGGTAGTGACCGCGGCGCAGTTTTCGCAATGTTTGTTTCTGGATGCCATCACGAAGAAACAATAACTCGTCACCCATTTCAAGATTTGCTGAATCAAACTCGCTATCAAGTAATTCTGCCATCACCATTCGTTCATCGGCCTCTTTTTGCAAAGGTCTTGCTATGGGTTTCTTTTTTTCGGCGATGACGCGTTGTTTTTTGATTGGTGTGATATCACCAATTGCGTCGCGGAAAAGCGCACTGTCTTCGTCAGATATACGTGATGATTTTGACATGATGGTTACGTTTATAAAGTAAGAGGCCTATGCCGTCCAGTGACAGATATAGGCATATTAAAGCTTTTTTTTATGACCTTCCGGTCTCTTTGCGGTTCAGTCAAAGAAACGTCGTGCATTCAGAAACATCTGCATCCACGGACTGTATTCATGTTGCCACTGAGCTGGAAGCCATGAGAATTGCTTGCTCAGAAAGACCCTTTCCGGATGCGGCATCATAATTGTGAACCTGCCGTCTTCATTTGTTACGCCGGTCAAACCTTCGCGGGAACCATTCGGATTTAGCGGGTAGCGTTGTGTGGGTTTGCCGTTACTGTCAATGTATCGCATCACTGCTGCGGCATCAGTATCATCATGAATTCGACCTTCACCATGGGCTACAACTACGGGTAGTCGCGCACCTTTCATCCCCTGGAACAGAACCGAAGGCGAGTCCATGATTTCAACCATAACAAGTCTTGCCTCGAACTGTTCTGATTCGTTACGTACAAATGCTGGCCAGTGTTGTGCTCCGGGAATAAGCGAGTGTAATTGAGACATCATTTGGCAACCGTTACATACACCCAACGCAATCGTTTCGTTTCGGTTAAAGAATGTCGAAAACATGTCGGTAAGCATATCGTTGTTGAGTATAGTTCTGGCCCAGCCGCCGCCAGCACCCAGAACGTCCCCATATGAAAAACCGCCGCAGGCAACCAGGCCGTGAAAGCTACTAAGGTCGGTATCGCCATTGATGAGATCCTGCATATGGACATCAATAGCATTGAAGCCTGCACGGTCAAATGCAGCAGCCATTTCTACTTGGCCATTAACACCTTGTTCACGCAGTATCGCTATATTCGGTTGGCTACCCGTATTCACTGCCGGTGCCGGTACCGCATGCAGCTGAAAATTTGTGTCCATAAACAAACCGCTATGCGATGCATCATCAATCAGTTCAAACTCACTGCTGGCGCAGTCAGGATTGTCTCGTAGAGACTGTATTCGATAACTGGTTTCTGCCCAGAGTTGTTGCAGTGAAGGGATAGTACTTGAAAATAGCGAGTCTCCGTTTTGCTGAATCGATAGCGTTAATTGATCATTCGGCCTGGCAATAATACTTATCGCCGATTCATGTAAGCCCGCATTCACAAATGCCTTCTTAACTGAATCAAGGTCGCTGCTGTTTATCTGCAAGACAGCACCAGGCTCCTCGTTGAAAAGATAATCAATGATCTGGCCGTCAGGACAGGTAACATCAATACCAACGTGGCCGGCAAACGCCATTTCTGCCAGCGTGACAAACAAACCACCATCAGAACGGTCGTGATAGGCCAGGATCAGATCTGATTCATTTAGAATTTGAATTGCGTTGAAAAACTCTTTTAACAATTCAGCGCTATCAATATCCGGAGTTTCATCACCTGATTCCTGATATACCTGGCATAAAGCGGAACCACCGAGACGTTGCTTGCCATGTGCCAGATCTATAAATAGCAGGCAACAATTTGCATCAACATGAAGTTCCGGCGTTAGCGATTGACGAACATCAGCAACGCGGGCGAATGCTGATATGTTTAGCGATAAAGGTGCCGTGACTTTACGGTCGGTGTCCTGGTCCTGCCAGACCGTGTTCATAGATAATGAATCCTTGCCAACAGGAATAGCGATACCGAGTTCTTTACAAAAAGCAGAAACCGCCGCTACCGTCGCATATAACTCTGCATCCTGGCCCGGTTCGCCACAGGCGGCCATCCAGTTTGCAGACAGTACTATATCGTCCAGTTGTAATATGCGTGCTGCACAAATGTTCAGCAACGCCTCTGCGATAGCCATACGACCGGATGCAGGCGCATTGATAAGAGCAAGTGGTGTACGCTCGCCCACGGCCATCGCTTCGCCCGTGTAGTCATGGTAGGAAAGACTGGTTACTGCGCAATCAGCGACAGGTACCTGGTAAGGCCCTACCATTTGATCGCGTACAACCAGTCCGGAGACACTTCTGTCGCCGATGGTAATAAGGAACTGCTTACTGGCAACGCCAGGTAACTGCAAGACTCTTTGTATCGCGTCTTTAAGTTCTATGTCCCAGGTATTAAAACTGTTGCCAACATGTTCGCTAACTTGTACTTCGCGCTGCATCGCCGGCATTTTGCCCAGCAGAACTGACATAGGTATATCAATGGCCTGGTTGTCAAAGTGCGCATCATGCAACCGTAACTGCTGTTCGCCAGTTGCCTCACCGAGTATCGCGAACGGCGCGCGCTCACGCTGGCAAAGTTGTTCAAATGCTGCAACTTTATCTGCGGCTATGGCAAGCACATACCTTTCCTGTGATTCATTGCACCAGATACCCATTGGCGACATGCCCGGTTCATCATTGGGTATCTTGCGTAACTCCAGGCTTGCCCCACGATCACAGGCGCTGACCAGTTCAGGCATCGCATTGGAGAGGCCACCTGCACCCACATCATGGATACTCAATATCGGGTTTGCATCCGCCATGGCCCAGCAACGATCAATGACTTCCTGGCAGCGACGCTCCATCTCGGCGTTATCACGCTGAACCGAGGCAAAGTCGAGTTCAGCGGCACTGCTACCTGATGCCATGGATGAGGCAGCACCGCCACCCAGACCGATCAGCATAGCTGGCCCACCGAGTACAATCAGTTTTGCCCCGGCAGGGATGTCCAGTTTGTTTACGTGGTTGTCTCTAATCATGCCGTAGCCACCGGCAAGCATGATGGGTTTATGGTAACCACGGATCACGCCATCAGCCTGCTGAAGTTCAAGGCTGCGGAAATAGCCACACAGGGCTGGTCGACCAAATTCGTTGTTATAGGAAGCCGCTCCGATAGGCCCCTCGATCATAATATCGAGTGCCGAGACAATACGTTCCGGTTTACCGTTGTCTATTTCCCAGGGCTGCATGAAGCTCGGTATTTTTAGGTTGGATACGGCAAAACCGGTCAGCCCGGCCTTTGGTTTGGCACCGCGCCCGGTTGCCGCCTCATCGCGTATTTCGCCACCGGCACCGGTAGCAGCGCCGGGGTAGGGAGATATCGCGGTAGGATGATTATGGGTTTCCACTTTCATCAACATGTGGATATCTTCTTCAACATAACGATATTCGCGCGTTTCATTATCAGTAATGAAACGCGTACCGCGGTAGCCCTGCATAACGGCAGCGTTATCATGATAGGCAGACAGCACTTTGCCCGGGTTCGTCTCATGCGTTTGCCTAATCATTTTAAATAACGAGTGCGACTGGCTGGTTCCGTCTATTGTAAAATCAGCATTGAATATCTTGTGACGACAGTGTTCGGAATTGGCCTGTGCAAACATCATCAACTCAACGTCGGTCGGGTTTCGTTCAAGTTGTTTGAAACTGTCATAGAGGTAATTAATTTCCTGCTCTGACAGCGCCAGCCCCATGCTGTTATTTGCCTGTTCAAGTTCAGCTTTGCCGTTAGTGAGTATATCGATATGTTGTAAGGCGGCCGGTTCGGCAATGGCAAACAGTGCCTCTGCTTCCGTCTCGCTGGTAATGACGACCTCGGTCATGCGATCGTGAACGATGGGTAAAATGGTTTGTAGTTCAGCGTCGCTGATTGAATTACCATCGCGCTTTACAAATTCAAATATCATCCCGCGTTCTACGCGCTCAACTATGGTCAGTCCTGAATTATGCAAGATGTCCGTCGCCTTACTGGACCATGGAGAAATGGTCCCCGGTCTGGGGATAACAATGAGTCTGGATGTTGTGCCAGCAGTACTTTTTGCCGCTTCGCCATAACACAGAAGCTGTTCCAACTGGGCATGCTGGGTATCAGTTAAGTCATCCGCTACGCTCGCGAAGTGAACGTAAGTGCAAATAACGGCTGAGATGTCTACGCCACGATCGTTTATTGATCCGATTAGCTTGCTTATTCGAAAGTCTGATAGGGCGTTACCGCCTGGCAGTATTAACATCTATTGGGTATCGTGGCCGGAAAATTTTGGCTGGCATTTTATCAGCCGGGCGGGTGAGAATCTAACTTATTCGCCAGTCCTGGCGAACGCAGTATTGTGTTAAGAGAAAAGCAAAGTGGACCAACAGGCTTACTTGATTTCGTCCACCTTGATCAAAATAGTGCGTAATTCCTGCCCGGCACGCTTGGTACTAATCGTGTTTTCCCGGGCGTCATCATTAAACGTTTCGGCGGCACCGCCTATTTCCAGCCACTCGCCCAGTTTGCCACTGGCTACTGTCTCCAGGTTCTGGATATCAAATACGCCGCCTTGTTGAGGTTGTATTCGCTCCATGTAGGGTGATACAGCGAGGGTGACGGTGTCGCCCTGCAAACGGGGTAGCACATAAAAACCCGATGCTACGTCCCGGTATTCGACACCATTTTGAACCACGACGCCACCTGGCGTCAGAAAGCTGGCTGTGCTTGGAATAGGGACCGATTGTCCTGTATTTATATAGGCAGGGTTACCCTCGAGTGTTTGTACACGGTAACTGTTTCTATCTTCATTACGTGCAATCGTGTTCACACTGCGATAGCGGATGACATTACCGTCACTGTCCTTGCCTTGCACGATGGTGCCGTCGCGGCCACGGTCAGGAATCGTGATATCCACGTCGTCAGAACGATACTTTGCAGACAAACCACCCTGGCGGTTTCTGAAATTACCGTCTATGTCCTGTCTGACGCTAATCATCAGTCGACGTGGTGCATAGTCAATCTGTTCGAGCACCTGCTTGATTTGTTTCAGGTTGGAAGGTGTTGTTTTAACAATGAGTTTATTGTTCATGCCGGTGACGCTACCACCCTCGGTAACCAATGGCTTGATGATAGGTATCACATCTGACACGAGACGATGACGCATGGGGATTGTTTCGATTTTCATCGATTCAGCCAGAACATGGCCTGTTCCGAATAGCAACAACATAATTGTAAAGACAAGTTTTCTCAAATTATCACCCGGCGTAAGTTGGGATCGGGCGTGGCCGCTTCCCACATTGTGTCAAAAACATCCAGTAAGTTTTTTGACTCACTACGGCTGTTGAAGTTTACCTTGCCTCGGTAGCGTTCAATATTTTCGCGAAATACGTAGCCGGAAGCATCGGCAATCAAAACAGCTTCATTTGAAGACTTATGTTCCCGCGCCACTTTTTTAAAGTGAATAAAACTGCTTAGGTGTGTGGCAAGGTCTAGTAACTTATGACCACGACGCACGATTGTTTCAGGATTAAACACAATAATCCTGACCTCGGCATAACGGTTGTTCAGCACCATCTCTTTTAATGCGTCCTTGAATTCAAGTGTGTCGAATACAATGGGGTCCAATTCATGGCTAACGATAGCGATTCTTTGCGATGCCTGGCGCACCATCTCCAGTGCTGCGGCTGCATTTTCCTCGCGGGAAGTAATCGCAATTTGTCCCGTCGTCGATTTGCCAAGTATCTGTTCTGAAAAATCAATCATAAGTAAGTCTACTTTTCTGAAGCTACGCGCATTGCTAGTTGATCCGCATTACCCACGTAATTATGAGGTGACAACTGTAGCAATTGTTGCTTTGCCTCATCCGGGATATCAAGACCGGAAATAAAGGTAGCCAGCGTTTCCTGCTCTATAACCTGTCCCCTGGTAAGGGTTTTCAGTTTTTCATATGCATTCTCGATGCCATATCGGCGCATAACCGTCTGAATTGGTTCTGCCAGTACTTCCCAGGCCTGATCCAGGTCCTGGGCAAGCCTGTCCGTATTGATATCCAGCTTACCCAGGCCTTTCTGACAGGCATCAAAGGCGATCAGGCTATGCGCGATGCCGACCCCCATGTTGCGCAACACGGTTGAGTCTGTCAGGTCTCGTTGCCAGCGGGAGACGGGCAGTTTCTGCGCGAGATGTTCAAGTACCCCATTGGCCAGCCCGAGGTTGCCTTCCGCATTTTCAAAATCGATGGGATTAACCTTGTGTGGCATTGTGGAGGAGCCAATTTCGCCTTCCTTTAATTTCAGTTTGAAATAGCCAAGCGAGATATAGCTCCAGATATCGCGACATAAATCGATGAGGATCGTATTGCTGCGCATTACGACATGGAAATATTCTGCGATGTAGTCATGTGATTCAATCTGGGTGGTGTACGGGTTCCAGTCCAGCCCGATACCCTCTACGAATTGCTGCGAGAGCGCTAACCAGTCCACATCAGGATAGGCGGCCAGGTTTGCATTGAAGTTACCTACCGCACCATTCATCTTGCCAAGGCACTCGATCGCTTGTAGTTGCTGACGCTGTCGTTGCAGCCGGTGAACAAAAACCGCGAATTCCTTGCCCAGCGTAGTGGGCGATGCAGTTTGTCCATGCGTACGTGACAGCATCGGTGTTTCTGCATGCTGCTGGGCGAGGCTTGTCAGTGTGGCAATAATCTCGTCAAGTCGCGGTATCAACACCTCTTCACGGGCCACCTTCAACATCAATGCGTGGCTGAGGTTATTGATATCTTCGGAAGTACAGGCAAAGTGGATAAATTGTGAAGCCGTTTCGAGTTGTTTGTTGTCCTTGATGCGTTCACGAATAAAATACTCGACTGCCTTCACATCATGATTGGTCGTCTGTTCAATTTTTTTGATGGCCTCTGCATCTTCAACACTAAAATTATTTTTGATGTCATCCAGTAATTGCAGGGATTCCTTGGTAAAGGCTTCGACTTCCTTGATACCTGGGTGCTGAGCCAGCGTCTTCAGCCATTCAATTTCAACTAGCACGCGGAAACGGAACAGCCCATATTCACTAAATATTGTGCGCAGTGGCTCGGTTTTGTTCTGGTAGCGACCGTCGATGGGGGAAACAGCAGTAAGTGCAGAGAGTGTCATTCGATTTTCCAGTAAGACTTAACCCTGCGATTATACAGGTAAATTTACCTGTTAAGACAGCGTCAATCAGGGCGCGGGGTTGGAAATCCTGGCGTGAATCGCTTCAATTTCTCGCACTACGCTTTTATCGAGTTCGATGTTGCTGCTGTCGATATTGGTCCGTAATTGTTCCATGCTGGTGGCACCAATAATATTGCTGGTCAGAAATGGTCGACTATTGACGAAGGCCAGTGCCATCTGTGCCGGGTTCAGTCCGCTTTCCATGGCCAGGGCCACATATGCCTCCGTTGCCGCCAATGCCTGCGGATTGGTGTAGCGGGTAAAACGATCAAACAGTACCAATCTTGTACCTTCGGGTTTGGCATCGTTAAGGTACTTACCACTAAGTACACCAAATGCCATTGGTGAGTACGCCAGCAAGCCAACCTGTTCACGATGTGCAAACTCGGCAAGACCAACTTCAAAACTGCGGTTTAACAGGTTATAGGGATTCTGAATACTGACGACGCGCGGGCGTTTCTTTTCTCGCGCTACGCGAAGGTACTCGGCACAACCCCATGCGGTCTCGTTAGAGATACCTATTGTGCGAACCTTGCCAGACTGTACCAGCTCATCCAGCACTTCCAGCGTTTCCTCAATTGAGACGCCGTCTTTATCAGGCGCGTGATAGTAGCCCAGCTTGCCAAAAAAATTGGTATCCCTTTCCGGCCAGTGTACTTGGTAGAGATCAACGTAATCGGTTTGCAGTCTTTTCAATGAGGCATCAATTGCGGTAGTGATGTTTTGCCTATCCAGCCTTACGTTACCGTCACGCAGGTACGGTAACCAGTCCGCCCGGGCACACACTTTCGTTGCGATAACCAGCTTGTCCCGATCTGTGCGTTGCTTTAACCAGCTACCAATATATTGCTCCGTTAAACCCTGCGTTTCTGCTTTGGGCGCAACCGGGTATAACTCAGCAGTATCAATAAAATTAATGCCTGCCTCGACTGCGTAATCAAGCTGCTCATGTGCCTCTTGTTCAGTGTTCTGTTCGCCCCAGGTCATGGTGCCGAGACAGATACGACTGACGTCTATATCAGTGTTTCCAAGTTTGCTGTAGTTCATGCTGAGTACCTTTGTTTCAAGGTTGAGAGCACGGACAAAATGCCATGCTTGTGATACCTTTATTTAATACGTTTTACGAATATAGCCGAATGCAGACCCTTACAATAACAAAACCCGACGACTTCCATCTACACGTGCGTGATAACGAGGCTATGCAAAGTGTGATTAACCATACTGCACGCCAGTTTTCGCGGGCGATCATTATGCCCAATCTAAAACCACCGGTATTAACAACCGAAGATGCGCTTGCATACCGACAGCGTATTCTTGATGCGCTGGATCCCGGCCTGGTATTTGAACCATTGATGACACTGTATCTGACCGACAACACAGCACCGGCGGAGATAGAAAAAGCCGCCGCCAGTGGTCATGTTAAGGCATTGAAATATTATCCTGCCGGCGCCACAACGAATTCTGACCAGGGCGTGACCGATATGCAGAAAGCCTATCCAGCGCTAGAGGCCATGTCTGATGCTGGTGTGTTTTTGCTCGTACATGGCGAGGTGACAGATAACCATGTCGATATCTTTGATCGCGAGGCCGTGTTTATTGAAAAGGTGTTAAAACGGGTCGTGACCGATTTTCCTGAACTCAAGATTGTGTTTGAACATATTACCACCCGCGCGGCGGTCGAATTCGTATCGCAGGCAGATGCCAACGTGGCGGCAACGATTACACCGCAACACATACTGCTTAATCGAAACGATTTGTTTCGTGGTGGTTTGCGTCCGCACCATTATTGCCTGCCAATACTAAAAGCCGAAGACGATCGACAGGCCGTTGTTGCTGCTGCAATCAGTGGTAATCCAAAATTTTTCCTGGGTACTGATAGTGCACCACATCCGCGTAGCCAGAAGGAATCAGATTGCGGTTGTGCTGGCATGTACACCGCGCATATAGCAATGGAGCTCTATGCCGAGGCGTTTGCCAGGGCCGAGCAACTTGATCGCCTGGAGGCGTTCAGCAGTTTTTTTGGTGCCGATTTCTATGGTTTGCCACGTAATACTGAAAAAGTCACCCTCGTAAAAGAAGAGCAGGCCGTACCTGAACTATTTCCTATGGGCGAAGAAGAACTGGTGCCATTCAGGGCGGGCTCAACTTGTGCCTGGCGTTTACAGTAAGCTGCGCGGTTATTGTTGGTAATGAACTCGGTTGCAACTCGATTTCGTGGCTTCTATCCGGTAATTGTCGATGTCGAAACGGCAGGCTTTAATGCGGCCACCGACGCATTGCTGGAAATCGCTGCGGTTATGCTAACTATTGATGAAAAGCAGCAATGGTGCATTGACGAGGTAGTCTCAAGACACGTCAATCCATTTGAAGGGGCAAACCTTGATCAGGCCTCGCTGGAATTTACCGGCATTGATCCGCACCATCCCTTTCGTAAGCAAATTGCCGTGGAAGAAGAAGAGGCACTCAAGGAAGTATTCAGGCCGGTTCGAAAAAAGATCAAGGAACACAACTGCAACCGTGCGGTGCTGGTTGGTCACAATGCCCATTTTGATCTGGGCTTTCTCAATGCCGCTGTAGAACGTACCGGCATCAAGCGCAACCCGTTTCATCCTTTCAGCACATTTGATACAGCTACGTTGTGTGGTCTAGCTTATGGGCAGACTGTATTATCTCGCGCGGCAAAGTGTGCCGGTCTGGAATGGAACGAAAAAGATGCACACTCTGCGCGTTACGATGCCGAGCAAACAGCGCTGATTTTTTGCGACATCGTTAACCGCTGGAATGAGTTTTCAGGCCTTGGCGACATGTAGCCAACACGCTAACTGTTAGCACTGATATGTTTTTCCCAGTGTCTGGCCTTTTCAACCAGGCCAGGATATTCAATCGTGGTCAATTCCCGCTCACGCAATAGCTGTTTACCGGCTACCCAAACATCAGTAACGTGTTGTCGGTTGCCGGCATATACAATTTGCGCAGCCGGGTCGTAACAGGGCAGGCTTTCAAGCTGTCCGAGGTCGATGGCAACGATATCAGCCTGCTTGCCCTTTTTCAGCGAGCCTATGCTGTTATCGAGTCCGAGTGCCTTCGCACCATTCAATGTCGCCATCTGGATAGCCGTGTGTGCATCTGCTGCCGTACTGTCACTGGCCACGGCTTTGGCCAACAGGGCGGCCGTCTTCATTTCACCAAACATATCAAGATCGTTATTACTGGCAACGCCGTCTGTGCCAAGACATACGTTCACACCCGCCTGATTTAATTTATGCACCGGGCAAAACCCGCTGGCGAGTTTGAGATTGGACTCCGGGCAATGGGCGACACTAACACCCAGCCTGGCCAGTTCATCGATCTCCTGTTGTTGCAACTGGGTCATATGTACGGCGATTAACCGCGGCCCCACAATGCCCAGCTCCGTTAGTCTTGCCAGTGGGCGCGCACCATTTTTTTCAGTCGCATCCGCGACTTCAAAAGCGGTCTCATGGATGTGCATGTGAATTGGTATGTCCAGTTCTTCAGCCAGCACATTAATCCGTTTAAGCGGTTCATCAGAAACTGTGTATGGAGCGTGAGGGGCAAATGCCGTGGTCACCAGGGGTGAATGCCTGAAGTCATCATGCACTTGTTCTCCCTTGACGATGTATTCGTCCGCGTTTTCTGCCCACGCGGTAGGAAAGTCGATCAGTATCAGGCCAACACTCACACGCATACCCATACTGGCACAGACCTCTGCGGTGACATCTGGAAAAAAATACATGTCATTGAAGCATGTGGTGCCGCCGCGAAGCATCTCTGCAACTGCCAGCTGTGTGCCATCGTGCACAAATTCTGGCGACACCCATTGCTGCTCTGCCGGCCAGATATGATTGTTCAACCAATCCATTAAGGGGAGGTCATTGGCAATCCCCCGAAACAGGTTCATTGCTGCGTGCGTATGTGCATTAACCAGTCCGGGTAGCAACGCGTGTTGCGGCAAATGATAATTATTGTCTGACTGGTATTTCTCTTTGGCTTTATCGCTAGGTAATAGCGCTTCAATATGATCGCCCTTGATAACCAGCGTATGGTTTTCAAGCACGGTGGCATGGGGTTCAACCGGGATTATCCAGCCGGCATGAATGAGGCAATCCGCTTTCAAGGGGTAGTGACGTCCTGTTTAGGCTTTTCAATGTTATTATCCTGCACACTATATTCATGTTTGCCCGAGATTGCATTAGCCGCATGGCGAGCAGGTTTTGCCAGTTTAAGTGTACCGATTATTGAAACCAGACTGATGACCCAGCCAATGAGTAATATCACACCGGTGAAGTGGAATGCAGGTATGTTAACGCTGCTTGATCAGCGTCGCCTGCCCGCAGAGAAGATCTACCTGGACTTTGATAATGTCATTGACGTGGCTGATGCCATCACCAATATGGTGGTGCGTGGTGCCCCCGCTATTGGTATCACGGCAGCGTATGCAATCGTACTTGCGGCACGTAAGGCTTATGCGGCGGCGGGAGAACACTGGCGTGAGGCTATTGAACAAGACTTGCAGTACCTTGCCGAGGCCAGGCCGACGGCGGTCAACCTGAACTGGGCCATTGCTGAAATGCACGAGAGTTTTGCCGGTATCAGTGGCGATCCCGAGCAGGCATTACTGGCGGCGGCGACCAGGATTCACGATGACGATATTGCTGCAAATCATGAGATGGGCAGACTAGGAGCAGAACGAATTAGTCCAAACAGCCATGTCGTAACACATTGCAATGCCGGGGCACTGGCAACCGGCGGCTACGGCACCGCGCTGGGCGTGATTAGAAGTGCCTATAAGAGTGGTTTAATTGACCACGTTTATGCTTCTGAGACACGGCCATGGTTACAGGGGGCAAGGCTGACCAGTTGGGAACTGCAGGAAGATCATATTCCAGTCAGCCTGGTCGTGGATGCTGCAGTAGCATCACTAATGCAGGCAGGCAGTATTTCATGGTTAATTGTAGGTTCCGATCGTATTGCCGCCAACGGTGATGTTGCCAACAAGATTGGCACTTACTCACATGCGGTTAATGCCAAACATCACGACGTAAAAGTCATGGTCGTTGCGCCTTCCTCGACTGTGGATATGCGTATCGATAATGGTGAATCTATTCCGATCGAGCATCGTGATGCGGACGAAATCACCACCCTACGTGACAACAGGATTGCTCCCAGAAGTATGAACGCAGTTAATCCGGCATTTGATGTCACGCCTGCCGAACTTATCGATGTCATCGTTACTGAAAAGGGTGTGATTGAGCAGCCAAACCTGGAAAAAATGCGCTCACTTTTTACTTGATTTCCGGTACGAATTCTGGCTCAAAAACGGGCCTCAAACAGCAAATTATTTTTAGGCTAAATTGCTGAATTATGTTAAAATTTCCGCCTAAATAACGACTAGAAATAAAGGCTTTTTTTCTTCCCTTTTTCATCAATGATTTATGTCAGAATCTGAATTCGCGCGTTCGCTTTCGCACGTAAATATCGAAGACGAAATGCGGCAGTCCTATATGGACTATGCGATGAGTGTTATCGTCGGCCGCGCACTTCCCGATGTCCGTGATGGACTTAAACCCGTTCACCGTCGCGTCTTATTTGCGATGAAGGAAATGGGCAATGATTACAATAAGCCTTACAAGAAATCGGCCCGCGTAGTTGGTGACGTCATCGGTAAGTACCACCCTCATGGTGACACTGCTGTTTACGACACCATTGTCCGTATGGCCCAGCCTTTTTCATTACGTTACGTGCTGGTTGATGGCCAGGGTAATTTTGGTTCTGTTGACGGTGACGCACCAGCTGCGATGCGCTACACCGAGGTGCGCATGTCCCGCATTGCGCACGAGATACTGGAAGACATCGATAAGGAAACGGTCGATTTCTCGCCCAACTATGACGGGTCAGAGCATGAGCCGGTCGTATTACCCACGCGCATTCCCAACCTGCTCATTAATGGCTCCAGTGGTATTGCTGTTGGCATGGCGACCAACATTCCTCCACATAACCTGTCGGAGACGATCGCCGCCTGTCTGGCCCTGATAGATAACCCGGACATCTCCATACCCGAGTTAATGGCGCATATTCCTGGCCCCGATTTTCCAACCGCGGCCATCATTAACGGCTCTTCCGGTATACGTGAGGCATATGAAACCGGACGTGGGCGTATATATGTACGTGCGCGCTGTGAAATCGAGGAATATGATTCGGGCAATAAAATTATCGTTACAGAGCTGCCTTACCAGGTAAATAAGGCGCGATTGCTGGAAAAGATTGCCGAACTTGTAAAAGATAAAAAGATAACCGGTATTCGTGAACTGCGTGATGAGTCTGATAAGGACGGCATGCGCATGGTAATCGAATTACGCCGTGGCGAAGTTGCAGAGGTGATTCTGAATAACCTCTATAAGTTTACGCAAATGCAGTCTGTGTTTGGCATTAACATCGTTGCACTTGCCGATAACCAGCCCCGCTTAATGAACCTCAAGGACTTGCTTGAGGCTTTTATCAGTCATCGACGTGAAGTTGTTACTCGTAGAACACTCTTTGACCTGCGCAAGGCGCGTGCCCGTGCCCACATCCTTGAAGGTTTGGCTGTTGCGCTTGCGAATATCGATCCCGTCATTGCACTTATTAAACAATCAGCAAGCCCGGCAGAGGCCAAGGTTGGGCTGCTGGAGCAGCGTTGGGAATCAGGCACCGTTGTCGAGATGTTAAAGCGTGCCGGTGCCGAGGCATCACGTCCCGATGATCTGCCAGAAGAATTTGGCCTGACAGACTCCGGTTACCGACTGTCACCACAACAGGCCCAGGCCATATTGGAACTACGCCTGCAAAAACTGACCGGGCTTGAAAAAGAAAAGATATTGAATGAATACGGTGAGCTATTGGATACGATTGCCGATTTGCTCGACATACTGTCTCGTCCAGAACGCTTGATGCAGGTGATCAGGGAAGAGCTCAACGAAATACTGGAACGTTATGGTGACGAACGGCGTACACAGATCGTGCAGACACAGGAAGATCTCACGATGGAAGACCTCATTACCGAGGAAGATGTGGTGGTTACGCTATCGCATGCCGGCTATGCGAAATCACAACCAATAGATACTTACCGTTCACAGAAACGCGGTGGTCGAGGCAAATCCGCCACGTCGGTGAAAGAAGAAGACTTCATCGACAAGCTGTTTATTGCCAATACGCATGACACGATCCTGTGTTTTTCCAGTCGCGGTAAGCTTTATTGGTTAAAAGTCTATGAGTTGCCCCAGGCTAGTCGTGCTGCAAGGGGTAAACCGATTGTTAATTTGTTACCGCTGGAGGAGGGTGAGCAAATCAACGCCATCCTGCCGATTCGTGAATTCAGCGAAGATAAATTCGTGTTCATGGCAACAGCAGATGGCACGGTCAAGAAAACCGCGTTATCGCAATTCTCGCGGCCGCGACCTAGCGGTATCCGAGCGATTGACCTTGTCGACGGAAACAAACTGATCGGTGTAGAGCTGACGGATGGCGAACACGACGTCATGCTATTCAGCGATGCCGGGAAGGTGGTGCGCTTCCCTGAAGCACATGTGCGCGCCATGGGCAGAACAGCCAAGGGCGTACGCGGTATCAGGTTGCAGGGTGAGCAACGCGTCATATCTCTGATCATTGTCGAGAGCGAGCAGGCTACCATCCTGACTGCGACAGAGAATGGCTATGGCAAACGCACGCAGGTTGATGACTATCCGCAAAAATCACGCGGCGGTTCCGGCGTAATTTCAATCCAGGTCTCTGAACGTAATGGCAACGTGGTCGGTGCTGTAGCTGTCGATAACGAAGATGAGATCATGCTGATTAGCAACCAGGGTACGCTTATCAGAACGCCCGTTAGTGATATCTCGATCTTTGGTCGCAACACGCAGGGCGTGCGGCTGGTTAGTCTCGGTGAAACAGAAAACCTGGCTGGTCTGGAAAGGATCATTGATATCAATGACGAAGAGTAACCACTCTTCACTTATATAGTCATGTCCCGCAAAGTGCTTAATTTCGGAGCTGGTCCGGCAATGCTGCCGGATGAAGTAATGAGTCAGGCCCAGCAAGAAATGCTGGACTGGCAGGGAACGGGCATGTCCGTGATGGAAATAGGGCACCGTACCCCGGCCTTTGTGAATATTGCGACGCATGCGGAACAAACGCTGCGCGAATTAATGGACATACCAGATGAATATCATGTCCTGTTTCTTTCCGGTGGCGCTACTCACCAGTTCTCTGTTGTGCCAATGAACCTGCTGCGTGGAAAAACCGCTGCTGACTATATTGATACCGGTATCTGGTCTGCGAAGGCCGTGCGCCTTGCCAAACCCTATCTAAACGTCAACGAGGTTTGCTCTGCAAAAGAGACTGGCTATCGTCATATCCCGCCAGTGGATTCGTGGCAACTTGATGATACAGCGGCCTATTGCTACTACACGGAAAATGAAACCGTTGGTGGCGTAGAGTTTCAGTATATACCTGATGTAAAGACGCCGCTGGTTTGTGATATGACCTCTTCCATATTGTCACGTCCGGTTGATGTGTCACGTTACGGGCTTATCTTTGCCGGAGCACAGAAAAATATTGCGCCTGCTGGTTTGACCATTGTCATCGTCAAAAAAGAACTCTGTGGTGATGTCTTGCCTTTTACGCCGGATCTTCTGAATTACGAGATGCAGGCTAATGACAACAGTATGCTGAATACGCCGCCGACCTTTAACTGGTACATGGCCGGGCTCATGTTCGACTGGATTAAGGCAAATGGCGGTCTCAAGGAGTTTGAACATATTAATAAGGAGAAATCCTCACTGTTATATCAGTTGATCGATAACTCCGGCTTCTATCGTAATGATGTCGAGCCCTCCTGCCGCTCACGGATGAACGTTATTTTTCACCTGCCGGATGAAAAACTCATGACCCCGTTTTTACAGGAAGCAGAGGAAAACCGGTTATTTGCATTAAAAGGTCATAAACTCGCTGGTGGTTTGCGCGCGAGTATCTATAACGCCATGCCGCTTCAGGCAGTTCAGGAACTGGCGGATTTCATGCTGGAATTTGAGCGGCGACATGGTTGATAACTAACTAGTGCTTGTCTCGATTGCCTGCGCTCCTTATGCTGTCGCTTGTTCCTATACAACTTAATAAATGAACGAACATGAGCGATAAGCCCAGCCTGGAACAATTACGTGAAGAAATCGATGCCGTTGATAAGCAACTGCTCGATTTGATCAGTCAGCGTGCGCGAATTGCGCAAAAGGTTGCCGAGGTAAAAAACGCAACTGACAGTGCTGGCCAGTTTTACCGTCCTGAACGCGAAGCGCAGATTCTGCGCAAGGTTATTGAAGAGAATAAAGGTCCGCTGTCTGAAGAAGAGATGGCACGGCTGTTCAGGGAAATCATGTCAGCTTGCCTGGCCCTGGAGCAGCCACTTGACGTCGCCTACCTGGGACCGGAGGGAACATTTACCCAGACCGCTGCTTTAAAACACTTTGGTCATTCAGTTCGTGCTTCCGCCTTCGGCAGCATCGACCAGATTTTTCGTGAGGTAGAGTCTGGTGCATCCAACTTTGGTGTCGTCCCCGTCGAGAACTCGATAGAAGGCGTTGTTAACCACACACTGGATATGTTGAATCACTCAAGCCTGTTGATTTGCGGTGAAGTTGAACTACGCATTCACCACCACTTGTTGAGTAACAGCAGTGATATGGAAGCAATCGACACAGTGTACTCACATCAGCAGTCACTCGCCCAGTGCCGCGCCTGGCTGGATGCACATTTAATCAAGGCTGAACGCATCTCTGTTAACAGTAATGCGGAGGCCGCCAAAATTGCGGCTGGAGAAAAAAATGCTGCCGCCATAGCCAGCGAAGCTGCAGGTGAGCTCTACAAGCTACAGTGCCTGGCCAGTAATATTGAGGACCAGCCTGACAATACCACCCGGTTCCTGGTTATCGGCAAGAACATGTGTCCACCCAGCGGTCAGGACAAGACTTCACTGATCTTTTCAGCGCCTAACAAACCGGGTGCCTTGCATGCCATGCTTAGCTGTTTTGCCAGTAATAATGTCAGCATGACCCGTATTGAATCACGGCCTTCCAGGCGTGAAATGTGGGACTATGTATTTATTGTTGATATCGAAGGGCACGCTGAGGATGAACCGGTTAAAAAAGCGCTGCAGGAAATGGAAGAGCATGCGTCAATGGTGAAGCTGTTAGGCTCTTACCCATGCGCCGTACTCTAGCAATGGCCTTTTTCTTCCATGACTTCGTTGCTTGTTTTTTGTGATACTCATGTATATGTACATACATTGCGTGTCACAAAAAAGTCGCGCCTCGTCCTGAAAGAAAAATACTCATTGCTGTGAATAATCTATTTGTCTTAAAAATATATAAATGTGCTTATTGATATATGTCTTGTGATTTATTTAGTCTTGCGACGAAAGGTGTAGCGGGTTTACAGCCTTACCACCCAGGAAAACCCATGAGCGAGTTGCAGCGTGAACTGGGTCTGCAGGATATTGTAAAACTAGCATCAAATGAAAATCCGCTTGGTCCCAGTCAGCGTGTGCTTGAGGCAATTGCAGCGACCACAGACTTATCGCGTTACCCGGATGGTAACGGCTTTGAGCTGAAACAGGCGTTGGCAAACAAACATGGCCTTTCTATTGATCAGATTACGTTGGGCAACGGTTCCAATGACGTACTGGAAATGACCGCGCGCGCGTTTGTGACGCAGCAACATGAGGTTATCTACTCACAGCATTCATTTGCCGTTTACCCAATTGTGACACAGGCGGTTGGGGCGAAACATGTTGTTGTGCCCGCTGTTGATTGGGGGCATGACCTGCAAGCAATGCAACAGGCCATTACTGATAAAACACGTTTGATATTTGTAGCCAATCCGAACAACCCGACCGGCACATGGATAAACCGTCAAGAGCTACGGCATTTTCTTGAGCAGATTCCCGAGCATACTATTGTCCTCGTGGATGAAGCATACTTTGAGTATGGTTGTCAGGAAAAAGACTATCCCGATGCCAGCCAATGGCTGTCTGATTTTCCCAACCTTATCGTTACGCGCTCGTTTTCAAAGGCCTATGGTCTGGCCGCACTGCGAGTGGGCTATGCCATGGCGCACCCGGATATAACTAACCTGTTAAACCGGGTAAGACAGCCATTTAATAATAACCAGCTGGCACTCGTTGCGGCGGAAACGGCAATTGCTGATGCTGACTACATGGAACAAAGCATTACTGTCAACAGCGAGGGTATGCACTACATGGTCACGTCACTTGATGATATGGGCCTTGATTTCATTCCATCGCTGGGCAATTTCATCTGCATTGATTTTGAACAGGAAGCCGAGCCTTTATACCAGCAACTGTTACATGCCGGTGTGATTGTCAGACCTGTTGCTAACTATGGCATGCCGAATCATTTACGCGTTTCTATCGGTCTCGATCACGAAAATAAAAAGTTTATACATGAACTGGGTAA
>JAAUYK010185172.1_pt1 | contig 32680 bp, 33 predicted proteins | sample 7278021 | NCBI WGS metagenome assembly JAAUYK01 (sample SAMN14350223, study PRJNA611818) | marine sediment metagenome | isolation source: surface marine sediment (1.8m) | place: French Polynesia: Moorea | collected 2018-08
GATTCTGTTTCTAATATGTAAATCCTTGTTCTCATTTCATTTAACTACTTTTTTTAGTTAATACCTTTAGACATATTTCACTGTAACAGTATTTTTTGAAATTGGTATAACTTGCCTCCATCCAACAATTGTGCCTAGATTTTTAGGATTTGTAGAAGTGTCACCTGCAAAAAAAGATATCTGGGGTAAAAATTCTACTTGAAGACGAATGCAAGAAACCAAAGTCACTTTGAGCGGTTGGTCAACTGTTGCTACTTCTGCTTCACTTGAGTTGAGTTCCCAGTAATAGTTAAGATTGAGTATATAATCGTTAGGAGGCTGCCAATTCATTGAAAGTAACTCAGCTTCCGTAAAATCGTACTGTTGCCAAATTTCTGTAAAATTCATAATATTGATGTTTATGAGGTTAGAGGAAAATGTGTTACAGCGCGAGAACCAGGTTTACCTAATGCGTTTAAAGGTTGTTCTCCCGGCGCACCACCCAATGAATCGTTATCCTTTTACAATAGATACAAATTACTATTACTGATGAAGTCGGTAATAGGATTTGGAAGCCCGATCGTACAGCAATATCTTATCGTTTTGTTGAGTGGTTAGATGAAAACATCGACGTATTTACCGCTCATAAAAAGAGTTTGGGGGTTTGTTTGGGCTTGAAATTTACTAAAGTCCCGGTAGTCTAAACTCCAGTTGTAACTGAGAACGAATTTCTGGCGGTAACTCTAATTGTCCATTTGCTGTTACTTGAATCACGGTTTTTGATGTCATTATTTTTACTCCTAATTTGGCTAATTTCTTGGAAAAATTCAGCCTAATTTTTTACTATTTCCTCCTCTACTCATCCACCCCAAAACTACAAACGTTTTTCAAAACAAAACCATTATTTTCCTTCACCAAATCACCCACACACAACACAGGCAAACGTTCCTGATAAGCCCTAATTGCCACAACATAATCCCTATCAAACAATTCCATTTTTATCCTCTCCAACTTATTCATCATCACTCCCATAAAATCAACATCTCCACTAAGTCTATCACCTTCTGGAGACCTTATCCCCACAATTAACCCCTGTATCTCCACATTAGGCAAATTAGTCATTAACTTTTGCACAATTTCTAACTCAGTTTTTCCCTCAAATTTAGCTAAATTTTCCACTAATAAATTCATAGTTAAAGGAAAATCTGCCACATCTCGATTCAATGGTAAAACCAAAGTCATATTAGATAATTTCATCCCATTCTTACCCCAAATTATCGCCTGATTTTCAATCTTTCTTTGCTGCTGCCAACCTCGTTCTGCTAAATAATTAGCTACAACTTCCGGCTGAATATTCTTAAATAAATTAATATCTTTAACAATTAAATTCATAACATATCCCCTTGCAAAATTTTCTCCATAATTCCCTCTAAAACTTGAGGAGTAAACAGATTTTTTCTCGGAATTGAAACTGTAATATTATCCTGATTTTTCGTCACGTCAGTACCCGCCAAAGATAACCAATAACCACAACGTTGCAGACAAAGAGATGCTTCAGATTGTTGGAGCCATTCCTCCACCTTTTCCGGCACAACCACAACAATTAAAATTATCGGCGGATAACGATTAATTACTCTCAATTCATTATAGTTTTTCACGGACAAAGGAAAGCGAACTACATCATCATTAATAACCTCCCTAGAAGTACATTTTACCTGAACGTAAAGAATCGGAAAATTTTCTTGTGGTGGTGATTTTAATCCAGTTAAAATTAAATCTATCCCCAATCTATCTAAAGGGGCAGTAGCTCTTTCACAAACACAACCCGCCACCGTGGCCACTGCTCGAACATAAGCATAACTAAACTCTTCCTTTTGCAGATTAATCTCCATTTAACAATGTCTCCAACTCATCCCAATCTTGATTAATTTCATCTTCTAATTTTCGTAATTTACCTAAGATTACCAAAGGATGTTCATATTCTATTTCCTCATATTCCACCTCTTTATATCTATTAATCGAAAGGTCATAACCATTATCTTTTATCTCATTCTTCGACACAAAAAACGCCTTACTATTCCGGTTATTATCTTTTTTAGTATTACGTTTTTGCCAACTTTTAATAATATTGGGAATATCATTTTCTTCTACAGGGTGCCGTTTATCATCCAACGAAAAAACATCCGCCTGCATATCACAAAACCAAACAAAATCAGTACCAACCGCCCCCGTTTTTATAAACATTAAAATCGCTGTTGATACCCCCGCATAAGGTTGAAAAACACCCGACTGCATAGAAATAACTCCATCTAATTTATGCTCTTCAACTAACATCTTACGAATATCTTTATGAGCTTTAGAAGAAGCAAATAACACCCCATCAGGCACAATAACCGCAGCCCGATCGCCCGTTTTTAATAACCATCTAATCTAACAGTAATTATTAGAAATTAGGCTCTAATAGCTTCTGGCTTCCTGAGATAATTGACTGTACTTCAGAAGCGGTTAAGCCATCTAAGCATTGCATTTTGCTCGTGCCCTCAAAGTCGATGAACTTTTCTGAATAATCAAGAGCTGCCACTAATTGCTCAATAGTATTATCTTGTGCCCCCCGTTCGCGCCAACTCCAGTCTATAGAATAGTAGGAAATCGGCTTCACAACACCATTTTCATCAGGCTTTTGTCCCGAACGCTTTACAAACTCAGCCACAAAAACCCCTTCAGCAGCTTCTATTCCTTTGCATTGAATTTTGGTGATTAGGCTCAGGAGACTGGAAAGCGACCGCGTTTTTTGGTACGTCACAAATACGCACTCCCGGTAAATGTCGGGACTGGTTCCATAATCCTCAGCTACAAAGAAAAATTGACCCCAAAGGGTGTTACTGGTTTGGCCTAATGAACCGTGATATTTTGAGAATTTTAGAATACTGCATTCTAGCTTATTTCCAAGAGCCTCGTCGCCGATTTTCCACTGCCCCTCCTGGCAGTTGCATCTTAAATTAGGAATGTTATCTGCTACTAAAATTGCATCCTTTGGTTTTGTTCCGAAAATGTTTAATGTAGTTGTCATTTTTTTGCTTTCCTAAAATTTTGTAGTTGTTACCCCTATCACACTGAGGATAGGGGATTTTTTGTTGAGTTAATTATTCCAGGGGTGATTGGGATTGCTTATCATTTCTGTTATCATTTTCAGGGCTTCACTAATCGCGCCTTTGATTGAATCCGCTTTTTTGGCCATCAATTGGTAGTTGTCAGTTGGCGAGATGTACCATTCATAATCCCTAAAACGCTTGATATAACAGTATTTTTCCTTGCTTCGAGCAACTTTGCACTGACTATCATCACCAGTTTTGTAAGCCCGGAATCCGTCAGGAAGATGATTTGCTACTTTTGAGCCTAGTGAAATCTCTCTAGGAAACCTAATATATTTGGTCTCTTCTAATTGTTGCCAGATATAATCAAAATAAGGCTTCACATAGTCTGGAGTAGCTGCTAGGGATGGGTTGTGGTAAATCTGATTGTTGAACACCAACTTAATATAGTTGCCGTGTAAATCGTTATAGTGGTGACAGAAATAATGTCCGTTTATTGTGCCGGAGTTGGGGCAATGCCAGGCGTCCCATTTGATATGAAAATGCAATCCTAGAGCTGGTTTATAGGTTTTAATGATGTTTTTAGGCTTGATTAGCTTATAGTTAATTGACTCCGATACCAAAAATGATTCCAGGTCTAAATCGTACTTTGCTAATTCGTTTATTAAACTACGAGTGATGTCAATGTAACTGCCATAGTGGTATGCTGCACCAATCTCAGTCCCCCACTGCCAAACCTTCAGTATCATTTCATCATTTTCTATTTGAAAGCCCTCTATACCCTCTATTTCAGTTTGAATTTTTGGCAACCATGAGGGGTCGTCATCATCATAGAGATAGTAGAAATCAAAGTTATCTGGATTGTACTGATATTTGTCATCTGTACCCGCCTCTTTATTAGTAGAGGCGGACAGTACCGCCTCAGATGACTCTAGGCTTTTGGGACTTCAAGGTCACTAATTGCACCTATTTGTTCTTCAGTAAACCCGTGGTGCTTTAATTTTTGTGCGTTGCCAGGCCACAAGTCATTGTTGATATCTTCCCAGTGGCAAATATAGGATGCGCCATGCAAGACCTCCATAACCATGTTTTTACCCCTTTTCTCATATTTAAAGGTTAGGGTATTGTTAATTTTTGCTACCTCACTTGCAACCAACTCTAGTAATGGTGTAGGAGTAACTTCTACTTCTGCTTTTTTAGGTTCCGGTGTTGGTCTAGGAGTTTTCAGGTCTAGCTCTACTTGCACCGCGGCGCTTGGCTTTGATGGCTCGAAGTCTAGCTGTTTTCCAGTCTGTGTAACAGTTGGGAGCTTTGGGGCAACTAATCCTGTGAAAGTATTCTGAGCAATTTCTTGAGCTGTAGGTTGTTCAGATAGTTCTATTGGTTCAGATAATGCAGCTTCTAGTTTGGCGTAAAGGTCAGGAGGACAAGGTTTGTGGTTCGATACATTTTTAAGCGATCGCCGATCTACAGTTTTAAAAGTATCCTGTTGTACCAGGTAAATAACTCGTTCATTCTCCCCTACCTGTTTTCCATAGAGATAGAAGCCAATATACCGAGCTGTGTGTACTTGTCCTAATGCGTCGTGCCATCCTACCAAATCAAAGGGGATTGCTGTTTTTTTGTTGTTCGTGGCGTTGATGCACTTGATTAAGTTGCGTTCTACCAAGTTGCAATTTTTCCAGATTTTTTCAGACTTCTCAGCTCCAATTTCTGCTTTGAACTTTTCTAGTTCAGATTTATTTTTCTTAGATAATAGCTGCTGCGTTAGTTGGTCAAGAGTAGGTTCAGGTTTTTGAAAACTAGAAGTAGTTTCACTCGCATTAACTTCATTAACTTCATCAGCTTCTAAAGTTTGGTTAGGGTCAGGAGTAATTTCTGATTTTGGCTCCGAATTGCTGCTGATTTTTTCCTCTTGAATAGGTGCAGGTTGTGGGGGTTGTTCACCAAATACAGAGTCGTAAGCTTCACTTTCTTCTGGAGTATATTCGACTTGTGGCTGCTGTTTTGTGTAGCCGTCTGTAATAGTTACTTCTGCTATATCCGTACCGGACAAGATTTTCTCAAAGTCAACGCTATGATCTGCTTCCAGATACTCAGCCAGTCGATATTCTATCCAAATTTCATTATCTTTGATACCATACACCCCGAAAAATTCTTTACCAAAAACCCCAACTACTACTGTATCTGCCGAACGCTTGAAGTCTAATCCAAAAGTAGCATTCTCCAAAATCTCAGTAAACTCATCTAAGCGATCGCCTTGAATTTTGATTGCAACTGGTTTAGTGGTTTGTGGTTGTTGCGCTTGAAAAGCAACAACCTCTGTTTCTTGCTGTGTAGAGTTTTGCTGATTGTCCATCTCAGCAATCGCTGCATCAATATAATGTTTGATGTAGCTGAGGAGGCGACCATAGTAAAGTCCAGAAACTTGTAAGGATTTATTTTCGGCAGGTGTAGGAATGATTTGAACTCCCCAGAATACAAACTTGGCAGTTTTTTCAGACTTGGCTAAAAACTGGCTTAATGGATTAATAAATAGTATCATTGTGAATACCTTAGTTAATTGAATTGTTGGTTAACTGGGAACTTTGGGACATCATCTAGGCTTTTCCAGGGCGTGATGGTGTCCTTTTTCGTTACCCTAAGCTTTAAGCTTATATCTATATAATAGCAAGTTAACTCCAAATTGTCAATGATAAAATATAGAAAATTTGAGGTTAACCTGCTATAGTAGAAGTGGACATTTATTTCTTAACCAATATGGCCAAAACTAAAACTAAAACTAAAAAATATCCAACAGCGGGCAACCCTGGACTAGATAAATATTATTTTCAAGCTGAAAATCCTGAAAAGGCTAAAAATAAATTACTTGCTGTAAAAGTTGACGAGGATACATTAGGCAATATCAAAAATCTCCCCAACTGGCAGGATAAAATAAGAGCAAAAATTGATGAATTGTTGCAGGAAGAGGAGGGGAATGTTGAGGCTAGTGGTTAGTCTCAGTGCCGACCGCGTTATAAAAAGTACTCTAAAAACTTCACTACCATTAGACAATAATAGTAGTTCTGCTTCAATATTTTATTTTTTTGTGAATGGTATAGTTTCAACCGAAATCTGTTTGCTAAACCTATAGCTACTCCTAATAATGTGAGGTTGCCTATGGCATAGGTTTAATTTTGTCGGTAGCGATCGCTCTGAGATTTTTTTGCCAAATTTTCCTACAGAGTAATTAGTAGGAAAATTTTGATATTTACGGTGTGACAATAATTTCAACAAGCTGTAACATTAAATAACAACTACTTTTAGAGTATATTGGCCCGGCGGAGTTATGAGTGTCCCGAACCAAAGTTCCTGAAGTTTTTTCATAATATCTTTCCTGCCTACAAATAAGTTATCTGAGGTAGGGATTGTTTATGGGCTTGGTTTTAAAAGATTAAAAATTACAAATTCAAATTTGAGCACAAAATAGCGGAGCGGTCACTACTTGCACCGCCACAGTTAACCTTGATTATTTGCCAGTAAATTATCAGGCGGCAAGTAGTGAATTTTCGTGCTGGCGGAGTTGGCGTTTGAGTATCATCTGTGACAAAAATGCCGTTAAGGGATATGCGATTGCTGTACCAATTAAACCTATCTGAAAATAGGAGACTGAAACCCTTGATTTACCGTGCTAAATTACTGTATCAATAAAACCTTAGTTTAACTGGTACACTTGAGAGACAGAGAATTGTCAACAAAATTCAAGCTCTAAAGAGTTGGCTGTGCAAGGGTTTCAGCCTTAGTGTCACTTTTAGCACAAATGCTACTCGAACGCCTAATTAGACATTAGATGGCCAAGAAGTTATGCAAAAAGACTATAATACTTTCTGTGCAAAGGTTACAGCATATTTACAATTAATGTGAGCCGAAAATCTTGTTTGCGAGCTTATTTGCAATTAATGTGAGCCGATTTGCAAATAATTTGAGCCGAAAGGTGTTTTTATTTGCAGTTAATGTGAGCTGAAAATTGCCTTGTTTGCGAGCTGAAGCGTTTTTGTTTGCAAGCCGTTATAAGTAGGCGACGCCATATCATCGGACTAATACCCAGTAGTACGACTTTGAGTTGGTAGATAACTGGTTCGGAGTAATTAGACATTTGTCCATCTTACCATATATTGTCATCTCCCCCAATTTTTTTCACTCTCCTTGTTCGCGAACATTTAACCAAAACCAACTCTCAAAATCACTAGCTTTACAGCTATTACCGGATGGAAATACTAAATCTGTCCGAGAAATCAGACGATTATTTGAGCGACTTCCTCCCGATTTTCCAAATACCTGTCCATCCAAATAACAGCGTTGTTCGCCGATTCCACTCCAGATTTTATGACCTTTTAACGTCACACGCATCAGTAATGGAATCGGGGTAGAGCTTTGTAGAAATGACTGTTGTAATATTGCTTGAATTTGTGAAGCCACAGGTCGCCATCGAATCATATTAGTGAAAGTCGTAATATCACCATCCAAAATAAAACTAAAATCTGGTAGATTTCGAGTGTCATCTCGACCTGCCAGGGGAATGGGGACTTCCAAGGTGACAATCAAGGTCGCTGCATTGATAGATTCTGGTTCGGGTGGTCTATCGAGTCGAATGACTAATCCATTTTGCAATTGTTGCAAAGGAAATATATCATCATTAGGCCAATTGATTTGGGTGACGTGCATTGCTGAATTTGCCACAGGTTGAAATATTTTTCGGCAATCTTGAAGATTTAAACGATTATTTTGTGGCCGAAATTCTGCCAAGGCTAAACGGCAATATTGATGATAAATTCCCAGGGGAAGTTGAGGAATTTGATTGTAACGAGTGGTTCGACTGCTTGACCATTCAATCTCTCCAGTTGCAGTGCGAGCTGGAATCAACCAATAGTCTCCAGTGCGATAGGTTCCCTGAGAAAATTGCACTTCAATCCCGCCTTCTAAAGGAATCCAACCTTCATTATTTTGTGGAATTTCTACTGAGAGTAAAGCATGACTATCCCATCGTCTTAATTTGGGATTTTGAGTCAGATCAAAAGGGTTAGTTGGGGCAGATTTCAATGTAATCACACGAGTAGCTGGATCGACTTTATCTATTTGCAAGAGTTCTCCAGGTTGTTGGTTTAATTCAGAGGTATCATCAGTAATTTCCACCCATTGGTTACTCGCAAAACCTAGAATATTATCAGGGCTAACACTTTGTACGGTGATTTCCTGACCGCTGATATTTTCGATTGCCGTAACCACTGAACCATTATCACGTGACCATTTAAACGTTGCTTGATTGAGAGAACCTGGGTCATGAATCTCAACGCGATAGAGCTGATTTTCTAAGCGTTGATAACCAGCATTAGGAGGAACTAAACAGGGATTTTCTTCAGGCGAAACAGGTTTTGTTCGAGCGTTTAACTGACCTGTACCGGGAGCAATCAGTTTATCCCATTCGGTAAAAGAACTACAACAGGTCATATTCTGAAGACTGTCCGCTAGTTCATCAGCAATTTCTTCCAAAGGCAGCAAAATTTCATAAACTCGCTCTAGTTGGAAATCTAGTTCTTCTAATTCCTGTAATCTAGGATTAAAACTCGCTAAGAAGATTTGCAATGACTGGGGACTCGAACGAAGTGCTTCTTCTAATTGTTCGGAGGATAAATTTAGAACAGAATTAATGGGGTTAATTAAACGATCTAAGATTTCAATGGCTTCTTGATTTTCAGTTGAATTTCGGAGGTCTTGCAAACGACTCACAAGTTGTTTCAAGAGAGTTCGGATCGCTTCGATATCAATTTCTCGATCCGAAACAGGCAGAAACTTAACCTGCCAAATTGTTTGCACGCGAGTGGCAGTATCTGGGCTACCTAAGGCAACTTCTCGAATACTTAAATCATCAATTGTTGTGATATGTCGTTGCCAAACATCCAGATAGAAAATTCCAGCGCGGGTGTCTGCTTTTTCAAGTAACTCTAAAACATTCGGAGGATTGGGAAAATCTGGTTGTTCTTCGTAGGTAATCTCTGCCTCATTTTCACAGAGTAGTCCATTCACATAATAACGTCCGGGAGTAATTTTAATGATATTTTCATCATCAATTACAATTTGAAATCCGGCATCTTGAGCAGGTGCGCCACACTTGCCAATCACATCTTTTGTTTCAGTTTGGATGCGATAATTGTGAATAGCTTGTTGTTCATTCCAGTCTGCATCAACTTGAACTCGTCCCTGCTGCATGACAACAGCAGTATAATGTTTTTTAGGGTCAAAGGTTTGTCTACTTAAATCAGCTTTCATTTTAGTCTCCTGTTGTTATTAATAAGTCATTTCAGTTATCAGTTATCAGTTATCAGTACCTCCTGCACAAGTTACTTTTGTACCTCACCAGTATGATAATTTCTATAATGCTATATTTGGTTGCTATCCCATCTCCCCATCTCCCTATGTGACATAGATTATTCCGGCTTCTAAACCAAAGCGTAGATACTCTTGCAAACGTACCTTTAAATTGGTTTCTCGTTGGGGTTGATAAAGGTTATGAAATGCCCCCATTTCTGCTTCATCATCTGCTCCTTGACGAATTTCAATTGCACAGCGTTGACTGAGTTGACAGTAGCCTGGATCGCCATAACGTAAGGAAGTAAATTGGGGGCGAACACGGGTAGAATCTTCCTCTGTTTCAGGTTGACAACGGTAGCGACGGGTAACTTGTGAAGTCAGGGGTAAATAAGAAAAACGAACACAACCAATTTGTCGCCGAGTTGCAATTACATCCTCCATAAAAATGCTATTACTGGCTGCCAAACTGTAAACAGTTGTGCTACCCAAAATGGTGCTATTTACAATGTTAGTTGTTGCCCCCAATGCTGTAATGGCGTTGAGTCCTGATTGTTCAATAATGCTATTGGAAATAGTTAATTTAGGAATCGTTTCAGCTAATATTATTTCCCCACAAATACTGCGCTCAATCTCAACATTTAACTCCTGATTATTTGACTCTACTCTTAATTCGCCACGACTTGGAACTAAAGTCGAATGAGCAATTCTGAGATATCCTAAATTCCCATCCTGAACTGTGACTGTTCCTTCAATTAACATTCCATCTAAGGCTAAACGACCGGGTTGGTTTTCTGAAGAGTTCGTGCCAGTTATCTCTAAATTGCCTTGCAGATGAGGACGAATTCCTTGAGGAGATAACTGTCCAATGATGCGTTGAGTTTCTTCTGAAGTATCAGATACAGTTGTTAACGGCCAATCTGCTGCAACAATCATTAACTGACTCCCTTCCGGAATATTAATGCTCAAGTTTTCGCTGTAGGTGCGACTGTCGAGAATTGCAATGATTCCAACTCTTCCAGCAGGTAAACTATTCCATTCTGTTACTGCTTCCGTCAAGGTTTGTACTAAATTATCATCTGATTCTGAAGCATTTTTTGTTACACCTCGTTGCCAATTGACTTCAACTTCAGGCGGTAAAAAACTAAATACAGATTGACTGCGATTATAGGAACCGCCACCCATATCGTAACTAAAACCATAAACATAGCTCACTTCAACCTGGGTAGGTTCAATTCCTTCTGGAAAAGTTAATCTTCCTAATACAGGATCGACTGCAACTTGTATTGGTAAATCTTGAACAGATTCACTATTTTTAGATTGATAGGGTTTGCTAGCTGGAGGTTTTCGCCAGTCACTTAAATTACAAATTAGAATTTGTTCGGGAGGAATTTCAGGAATTGTTTCTGGTGTTAATACTTCCGGTTGATTGTTCAGGAAAATACGCAACACTGGAGCATCAGAATTAAAGTAAAGAGGTTGGGAAGTTTTGCCCTCTGCTAACGCTTGACGACGAGCTTCTAATTCTTCATAAAGTGGACGACGTTTTAAGAAATGGGGAACGTTAATTTCCTCCGCTAAAGTTGTAACTTCGGTTTCAGTTTGGGGTGAATTAAATAACGGTGCATCCAAACCTAACGGATTAAAACTGTACTGTCCTGGTGCAACTTGAGGAACAGTAATTCGTTCCAGAGGATAAGCTTGTAAACGCCAGAGAAAAATACCAATATTCGGGATATTATATCGTCCTCTACCACTGGCAATTCGACGCACATCAACAGTGTGAGCAACCTGTTCAAACGCTGTATTAATATTGTCAATTTGTTGCCAACGACGTAAATCAGGGGCATAGTAATTGTGGGGACGAATGTGATTCATAAATTGAGTGGTTGCTAGTAATTGAAAAAACTCAATCACCCGCGCATTCCAACCCGTTACATCCCGCGCCAATTGTTCTAACATCGCAGCCGTTCCCTTGCGCCGTCGATAACCAATTGTGTTGGCAACTTCAGCCCGAGAACTGAGACTTTCAGCAGTAATATTATAAAGACTTCGAGTTCCAATTAAATCGCCAATATAGGGAACAACCCACTCCCCACAGGTTTCGATAAATTGGTCGTCATACAGTTGGGCTAAATCCTCTTCAAGAACTGAAATTTGTTCTGCAATAACTCCTAATAACGCTTTGAGTGGTTCACCTTGTTCGGTGTCTCGGATGCGATAAATCGCTGGAAGTAATTCATACAGTTGTTCCGTATTCATGTCATCACTCCAAGATTTTCAAGGGAATTTGGGTCTAAAATTAACAATTCAGCCGCTGTTATTGTAGATTCTGAACCCACTTTTGGAACCGCTGCCGGAAGCCGAGGATTCAGTTTTTTCGCTTCACCTAACCGATAAAGTTGGTCGAGATCGACAGCAACTACTCCAGGAATTGCTTGTATTACTGCTATTACTTCACTTTGAGTGACTAATTGACCTAACTGACGGGCAGAAAAAGAAAAGCGATCTAACAGAGTTTGTTTGACTGTATTTAAAACTTTTTCAGGCAAGTAATCTGAATCTACTTTGATTTTAGCTGCCAATCTAAATAAGACTTTTTGGTAGGTTTTAACTCTTACTAAAACATAGGGATCGCTTGCTTTTTGTATGGCAGTAAGTAACTTTTGATAAAGGTTACTGTCTTCAGGAATATCCTGACCATTTTCCCCAGCTACAGTCACAAAAACTTCTCGTACTTGACCATTCCAAGTCCAGGTTGCTAAGGCTTTTTCAATACCTGCAAAGGCTCTGGTAAAATCTTCATAATCCTGTAAAGAAACTAACCTATCTAGGGTTAAAACGGTTAAGGGTACATTTTGACGGGCAGTATCACGACTTTCTGGATTAGCAGCTCCAGTTGCTGCCAAAGGATTAGTAACACCTCGAACTCCTAAAGGTCGAGTGATTAATAAACTTAATTGTTCGGGTTTGACTAGACCCTCTAAACCAATTCCCTGACGATAGGTTGCCTGTACATTTTCCTGTCCAGTTGGAAGTTGTTTTCCTCCAGTATTCTGATTACCAAACTGAACTGTAGTTTTTCCTTCATCATTTGTTTTAGTAACAAAAATTCGAGCATCTTTTTCCTGTTGATAGAAGGTTGAAACTTCTTGCCATAAAATGTCGTTTACTCGAATATTTAGGGTAGATTCTGCTCCACTTGGATTTTCACTACTCACATAAGTTAAAGGAGATTTTTGCAGGGTAAATTGTTGATACGATTGGGTAGCATCACCGTTTCCTAATACTTCTGTAACAGTTTCGCCGTGAGTCGCTAAGGCAACATTACCGTAAATTTTTACCGTACTGCGATCGTAATAATTTTTCAATCCACGAATGAGTTTAACTTGAGTTTGTTCCGGTTCAGAAATAGTTTCTTTCACAAGGACAACTTCACTCACCGTTTCATCTTCATCTGTAGCAGATTCCTCCACAATTTGATTTAGTATCTTAAAAACTGTGATAAATCCTTGAAAGCCACTGTAATGTTTTAAATGCCATTGAAGTTTCTGGAAGAAAAATCGCCTTTTTAGAGGCTGAGGTGGGGCTAAAACCTGAAGTGAATCTCCAGGCTTGAGTTTAAGGGTTTGAGAACCATCTTCTGATGTTAAGACTAGATTTTCGGCAGTCTCACTCACTCGAACACGCTGCCGTTTTCCACTCACAATTAGTAACTGTTCGGGTTGAAAATTCTCTCTCAAACCTGCCAATAATAAAGTATCTCCAGTGATAGCATCGGTAAGAGGAACTTCTGCCAGTTCTAACTGTTCACTTTGGGCAAAAACAACTGTATCACGAAGATGATTTGCAAATTGGTCTGGTAGTGCTGCATCTAGCTTCAAACGACTGGTTTTACTGGTAAGTGTAAAGTCAGCTTTTGCATCTTCAGCAACGGATTTAATTTGATAAACTTCAAGTTCATTGGGAATTGCTAAAACCAGCCAACTATTTTGAACAATTTGTGGATAAATCGTATCTAAATAGATAGTATCTGTGTTTATAAAAGATTCCGTATAGGAGGGATTAAATCTCAGCCATTGTGTGTCTTCAACAGTTGGTTCTCTACCCAAAAATCCACTTTTAATTTCATCTGGCATTGAACGCCAATCGGGAGCATTATGACCAAATAAAGCTGCTCGTTGACGCATAACATAAACTTGGGGTTCGGCAGCAGATTGCGTATAATCTGAACCCAATCCTTTCTGCCAAGTGACTAATGTATAGCCTGCTTCTCGGTTAACTTCTACAGTATCAATTCGGCGAAAATCCCAATTTTCATTTCCAGGATTATTTTCTCGTTCTTTGCCAATAAACAACAATCCGTCACCCGTTTTTAGATTTGTTGTCACACCTTTCAGATAAACTTTTTGACTCCCCTGAACTAACTTTTGGGGTTTAGTCATTTTAGGTGTTAAAGCATTCCATTCTGCTTTTGCTTCTATCTTTTCAACAGTTTCAAAGGTCTGAGGTTTTTCCCCAGGTCCTGGAATACTTTGAACTTTTGTCCCGATATCAATTGTTGCTTGACCAGGCGCACCTGGAGCATCTTCTAAGGTAAAGGCAAGATAGGTACTCGCAGCAACACCAGGATTCAATTTGTACCCAATTAATCGTGCTAATTCTAAGATGGAAACTCGCTCAGTTGCTGTTCTTAAATAGGATTCGTTGGCAATGCGTTCTTGATAAAATGTCAACACATCTGCTAATGTAGCCCAAGCATCCAATAAGGCAATTGAAAAATCGTCATCATCTCGTGTTTTCAAGTCCTGTAATGCAGGAAAATCAACACTTGAAAGACGTGCTAATAAACTTTGTTTAAATTGAGCATGAGTTCCAACTCGATAGGTAATCGTATCTTTGCCAGAACGATTGATCTGTTCAACAGGAATTTGAACACTGAGTCCTTCACAACAGCCACAATTGTTTAAGGTATTCATAAGTCATTAGTTATTGGTTATTGATCGTGAATCATAACAACTTCACTTTCCCCCTAACATTTTTAATTTGAAAATTCCATTTTCAGGAAAGTTCGGATCGTTATCAAGACGGGCAATCTCTAGCCGTTCTATTTCTAATTTTCCAGTCTCCAAAGCACTGGTATTTGGCTTTCCTTGACGTTGGAATATTGTAATTTCCACAGAACAAACCCCCTCAGTTGCTTGCGCCGCAGCATAGAGTGGGCTGAGATAAACTGCTTGCCCAAAACTAAAATTATCGGGATGAAAAAGACCCCGTTTTCCATCAGCTAAAATTTGGTTACTGAACACTTGCAACAATGCTGCTTTCACATCACTCCGAAAATAGTCAGCTTCCACACAAACCGTCATTTCTATTTCCAGTGACACGAACTGAGGGGCATCAATTTCGAGGTCGTAACCTGCCATCCGATACCGTTCCAAATGTCGTCGCATCTCTTGTTCAAAAGCTGCATCAACTGGTAAACCCCCGAAGCGATCGACAGTTACAAAAACTGTCCGCCAACTTCCCGTCCAACGAAACGTTGCTGCAGCTTGCTGAACTTCTGGATGACGTTGGGCAACTTCGGCATAATCTTCTGGAGTGACGGCGCGTTCTTGAGTCCGAAAAGCGCTGGGTGCAAATTGACGAACCTGTTCGATAGTTTCGGGTTCTTTTCCACCTTTACCTGGCAGGGGGTTACTAACTCCAATAATCCGGGTTTCATCGGTCACAATATGAGTTAATGCCTCTGCACCAATATTGCCACGAACTCCGTTGCCAATGCGATAATTTGCACTAAAAGTAGTTCCTGAAGTCGGACGTAACCCCTGTTGATTGTTGCCAAAACGTAAAATTGTGCGACCATCCGCTTCAATTTCTGCTACAAATTCAGTCGCAAATCTGTTACTATTGAGTAAATCTTTTTGAGGTTGCCATGATTGGTTGTTATTATCGCTTAAAATAATTGCCGGAATGACGTTTTTCATCTGCCAATTAAACACAGTAGCAGCAGGGGCTTCTGGATCGAACGGCAGACGTTGTGGTTGAGTTTGCTCGTCAACAATGACCTGTTTAGTTACAGTTGCGACCTGGGTTAAGGGTCGTTCTTGCAACTGCGGACGAAAGCGAGGCGGAATGGGTTCGGGTGGAATATTTTTACAGTGACGACTCTCGCCCGTGAACGCAGGTATTCTGAATAATTGAGGTTCAGGAACTTGACCTAAATTTTCCCCAAAAATAGTACGACCATGATCGGCTAAAACAATATTCCCCAAAGCCACACTGAGATTTTCTAAATATTCATCGGCATCGGTATTGCCGGAAATACAAAAAGGAAAAGGAAGTGCATCCGCAGTTGCCCATTCAATTTCAGTTACAGGAACCGGATCGTTACTGGGAGGTTCGAGAAATTGTCCGCCTAATATGTCTTCACTTAAGGTGACTTTCGTTAAACGAACTGGATGGCGACGAGTCCGATCTGCATCTTCTAATTGTCCGGTTTTGGGATTGATTTTTTCGATAAAAATTAGCACATAACCGACGTTTAAATTAGGGTAATGATTCCGTAAAGTGGCAGAGGTTGCACCCTTGGGTAAACAACAGTCTTGATCGCCCCAAGTATAAAATAAAAGTTCGTTATGAGCGGAATATAAATCCATCTCATGCAAGGGTTCAAATACTTCAGGCTTGGTGGTCACTAACAACCGTTCTAACTGAGTTGGATTAACAATAACTGCATCAGTAGATTGAGTCAAAAACTGGGTTTTATATTCCTTTCCATCTGCTTCCCAAGACCGTTTTAAGACAACTTTTGTATCCGCTGGAATACTCTCATCAACCTGTACTTGAACCCAAACCCTAGCGTTGCAGCCATCGTGCATGAAATAATCAACTAACCTGGCATGACGACGCACTGAAATCAGACTGTGGGCTGTATTCAAATAAGCTTCTGTGGCAATTGCATCTTGTTGATAACTTAGGCGATCGCCAACATAGGCTAATAATTCTACTAAAGCAATTCCTAAATCAGCCGGATTTCTCGATCGCCATTGTGGCATCAATACCGCCATTCGATCCAGCATCAATTGACGGAAACTGGCATAATCTTTTGCCAAGTAATCAATTTCCGGTTCAACTTTGACAACAGGCGGACAAATCTGTTCTTGGCGACAGTCAAATTCACTCGGGCATTCAACTTTAAAAGAAAAATCAATCGCTGCAAGTTGAGGGTCAAAAGGATCTAAGGTTGTAATATCCAGAGATAAGCGGTAGTTGGAAAAATCTCCCCGGATATCAGTGCGAACCACCAGTATTTTATCCGGTTCATCCAGAGTATTGAAAAACTCTTGTTCTGCCGTTGTAAGCAATTCACTGGGAATCGAATCCACTCGAAATGCCCACAATATTTTGATTGGTGTCACCCGAACCCCACCTTCAATCTTGACTTTTTCGGTGAAATCATCAGCAGGTAAAGGTTGGAAAAAATGCACCAATAAAGTGCGCTGACGGAAGCTTTCTTCTGGCGAGTCTTGATCCAGAACTTCCAAATAATCAATACCGTTAATTGTGGTTTGCAGAATCGCCTGACGACGGCGTTCGTTACAACAAAAGTACATCATAGTATTTACAATGAACCCTTAGCCATTGCGGGTAAACTGAGCAATTTCTCGCTGTTGGGAACGGCGAATCAGATATTGAATAATAACTTCCAACGTTGAATCTTCATTCTTAATCTCAACAGCTTCAACTTGAATGACATCCCCCAACCATTGTTGAAGTGCGCCTTGAACCGTGACTTGAGTTGCCGCAGCTAAAGCATCACTATTCGGTGCAAAAAGAAGCTGCATCACTCCACTTCCAAAGGTCGGACGGTTCACCCGTTCTCCAGGAGAAGTAAATAACACTTGTTCAATCAAATGACGAATATGATCGGAATCTGTTGCTTCAGCCGTTTGACCACGACCATCAAAATAAAGAGGGTAATTAATATTCATCGTTCGTAATTTTTCCTGAGTTATATCATGTCCGGTTTAATGGTTATAGTTAAAGCTTGTAGTAGGGCTTCAGCCCTATCTATCTTATAGCTAGAGCAATACTAAAAACAAAAACTTTTTTATCACTTATTATCCGGACATCATTAGGACTTACGCAGTACAACGTATTTTCGTCATTGCGACCGACAGGGAAGCAATCTCTAATCCCACTTTTTCGTACCTCATGCGTAAGTCCTGATCATATTAAAGGACCGAAAAAAACTGATTGTTATCTTAAATTCCTCTCACTCGTGTTTGTGTCATTAAGATATTTAACCCTGTACCTGTGGGCGTACAAACCGCTTGAGAATCTTGCAATAAAACAGGCATTCCTCCCGCTTTCACACGAGTTGCAGCAGTTACCCATTGGGCGGTCACACAGGGCGGCGTTCCCGTTCCCGTCAGTCCACACCCAGCCACCGCATAGGGAGCAGTTTGAGTCACAATGGGTTGTCCACTCACCCGGACACGGGGATTAGGAGCCGTGGGTTGAGCTTGTCCAGCGTGCAGACACATGACCGTTGCCCCCAAATGAAGTAAATATCCTGGCATTTTTTCACCTCCTTTTAATGTCTTAGATCACATCTAACGCCCCATTATTCACAGAAACCTGGGGGCCACTTAAAGTAATACTCGCCCCTTGACCGTTGCTAATTTCCACCCCCGTCGCCGCCAACACAATTTTTTGTCCAGCCGCCGTCTCCAACGTAATGCCGCCAATTCCAGGGGTATCGTCAATTAAAATGCTGTTTCCTCCCTCCGTTTTAATGATTAATTTCTTGTAGGGAGGCGCTAACAAAACCGGAGGCAATTCTGCCGCCGACCCCCACCAACACCCCGACCAAATGGGATCATCTGGGTCTCCCTGTTCAAATTCAATCCATACTCCTGCACCCACCGTTGGTAAGGCAAAAAAGCCCATCCCATTCCCACCAAAAGGCGCACAGGGCATCGCCCAACCACTCTCTTGTTCTCCCATTACATCCGGCACATTTGCTTTAATTCGCCCTATATTCAGAGGATCATTAATATCCGTCACCGTGCCGCGATACTTACCAAAAAATTGATTACTCATACCAATTCACTTTAAGGATGTCACAAATAGTTTCAAACTTTAAATGTTAAATAATTGCCTGAAACTGTTGTATTGTAAAAGTTTTTAGCCTATCAAATTTAACTTCTGACTTCTGACTTCTGACTTCCGTGAAACGGTATCATGGTCTCACCGCAGGTAGTAAAGTACCCGTTCCTTCTCTGCTAATATTGAATCGTTGGGTATATTCACCCTTGCTAATGCTGTGACTCACCCGACGAACGTAATAATTACCGTTATAGTCGAACCCTACACCCCGCACACCCACCGACTGTCGCGCCCGTAGGACATGACCATATCGAATCGTGTCCACCTCCCCCTGTCCCGTCACAGAATCTGGCGATCGCGTCACCTGTGCTACCGCCGAAGTTGCTGCCTGTCCGGGGTTTTGCTTGGCTGTTTCCCGCATCAACACCGTTCGTCGGGCAGGGGTTGGGGTTAAGGCTAAGGGCGGTACACGCAAAGAGGGTAAGGGCGGAATGGGAATACTGGTTTTGGTAAAAGGTTCAACAAAGGAACCTGCTGTTGCCACAGGGGCGAGAGCATCCTGAGAAAAATCCAAAGATTTCAGATTGGTTGCTTGTCCCATGTTCATCGTCAAAGCAGGTTGGGGAAGTCCGCCACGAATTTCGGCCCCAAAGTAAGCCTGATTGACCTGGAACGTTACGGGTTCAATATAGAATACAAAACCATTCCGTTGTGCCAACCGTTTGATAAACTGCAAATCTGTTTCCTGTTGGCGAGGAATACGTTGCAATTCAATCGGAATGTCCGTTGTTGGAGTGGGTTGAGGGATTAAACCATATTGAGAATACTGTCCAATAATTTGAGTAAAAATCAGAAAATCCGGTTGATTGGGATAGGGTTGATTTTTCTCCTCCAAGTCAAGCAATAGGCTTAAATCTCGACCCGTTACGGTTAAAGTAGAAGTTCCCGGTTCTTCACTTGGATTAAGCTGATGATGAGTGATTACGCCATCAATTAATACCTGAGGAACTGCACCAATTATAACTCCAATTATAACACGAGTAAAGGGATTTACTAACCCACTTTGTAACAAACTGTAATTAAGGACTTTTTCCTTGGCCAATGTGAATGTGAGTTGAAATCCATCGTCACTCTCAGCATCATTCGTAACTTCCACCCGACTCAAGGCTTGCATCACTGCAGCAGGTGCAGGCAGAGGCGGAACAGCAACCGGAAGGGTTTTACCTAGCCAGAGAACAAGTTGAATACCGAGTTGGTTCTGTAACATATTATCCTCACGACATCTGCGGTAATGAAATCTTCACCACTCGTCCGACTTCTTCTAATTCAGCGGGATTTTGAACACCATTGGCATCACAAATTCGCCAAAATTGTGTAGGATCGTTCAAGTAACGAGCGGTGATATGGTCAAGTCTTTCTCCTTGTTTGACAGTATGTTCAACTAAGGTTGTCATCCCTTCAGGGGAAGGAATAAACCGCCGACGTTTATAACGAATTGGGCGAGGTCTGCGGTTGCTGTCAGTAACGGTTAAAGTTGCGGTTTCAATGTTGTAATAGCGACTATTTTGTTCAAACATGTTATCTTTTTAAATGTTTTTATGTTTTTAAAGGTCTTAAATTCCTAGACTGGCACTACCAGAAAAAGATGCCGTTCCAGAAATATCACTCACACTGCCAATGGTTGCCATCACTTCTTTCACAATTTGATGGGCCATAAATATTGACCCTCCAACACTTGTGAGTCCCAAATCTTGATAATTCAACACTCGCATTCCTAAACTAACCTTAGCACGAATCGGGTTGAGAATCGGATCGAAAGCTTCTTCTGTAATACTAAATTCCGTTAATCGAACAGGTAAAACCCTTTGAATTCCCCACACAAATAAAGTTAAAGGAGCTTCCGGTGGAATTACTTCAATGATACCTGCTGCTGCTAAAACTTCATTGGCGATCGCCACACTGGATTTCGGATAAAGTAACATTTCCAACGAAGCCAGAGTTGGTAAAATTCCCATCGTCAGAGCCGTGGGTTGAGACTGTTCCAATTGGTCAGCCGCATCAATTTCCACTTCTAAATTAATGGTTTCTTGGGGTGGCCCCTTCAGTCGTAAAACCTCCCCTCGATCTGCGTTATCACTGCCTGTTGTTTGAGCGGTTAAGCGGCGCGTGAGAGTGTCGGGGTTGTATTGAAAAATGATAATACTCGCGAGAGGATTAAACGGATCAATCCCAACAATTGCGCCTTTAAGAAGTTTAGGAGAACCGGGAAAAGTAGTCATTATCTTAATCCTTTTTCTTTTAATTGAACGGATCAATCTCTATAGAAAATTCTCACCAAGATCACAAAGCTGTGTGTCCAATCTCAACATGGATTGATACCAATCTGTTCGATCTAAATTTGAACTGAATTAACCATTTTGCCTCGAAAACTAGCATGAAATTTTTGGCAGGTGTTGAGCAATAAATAATATTGTCAACAAGTTCTGAACACTCAAATTCTTGGTTGGCGGCGAACTGCTTAACATCGACTACAGTTGCTTCATCTGGCAAGTTAGCTTGAAGCTCTGCTTTAACTCGATCAGGGTCAGAAAAATTTTTCCATTGAATCTTCTTGTTTGTTGTCATGTTCATTTTAGTTATCTAAAATTCATCTGAGTTATATCGGAGGATGTCCAAAGCCGGGAGTCCTCCATGACGAGACTGGTGAACGAGTTGGTAGACTACAATTCACAAGAAGAGTTTTAACGACTGTATTACTGTTGGGACCCAGAGGATTGTAAGGAGTACAGCTTCCGTGAATTCGTGTTAGTTCGCTTGAAAAGCAAGCAGCTTTACCACTTGTTGCCGAGCCTGTAGCAACAGTAACTGAGGGAGCGCCAGGACTCCAATCAATTGTACCTGGTAGGTATCGACCACTATCAGTTTTGATTCCATAAAATGGCCATCTTGTTCCAGGACATCGGTTGCTTGCACCACCTCGATAGAACCATTGATCGCCAGATGTATCGGTTTCTACTATGAATAAGTGTTGAAATCCAACTATACCGACAGAAGCTGCTCCCTTAGATCGAACATCAATCTGAGGAGTGATAGTTGCCAGTGTAGTCGAACCGGAACTTGCGGTCTGTTCCCTGCCCGAACTTGCGGTCTGTTCACTGCCCGAACTTAAAGTTGTCGTAGTTGCTTGCCGATCACGCTCTAACAATCCCTGATATCCCCCACCAGATGCCAAAGGAGTAACAAGCTGTCGCTGGAGCGTTCTCGCTGAAGCAGGAGTGACACAAGAATTAACAATCTGTTCGCTGCTTTTAGTTGGTGATATTTGTGCAGACATATCTACACTCAGGGCTGCTTGCTCTGCTTCGCTTTCATATCTATTGCTTGGCTGATCGAGAGTTAGAGTTCTGCTGTCAATTTCGGGCATTTGACTTTGTTGGACAACGTGAGCAAGTTCGTGGACTAACAACCGCTTGCCCTGTGTAGCGTTTGGAGCATATTGACCTGAATTAAACACCACATTCTGTCCAACTGTATAAGCTAACGCATTCACAGATTGTGCCGACTTTGCGGCTTTTCCATCAGTATGAACCCGAACTTGACTAAAATCATGCCCAAAACGGGACTCCATGAAAGTACGAATTCCAAGGTCTAACGGTTGACCTGGCGATCGCAACACCTCATGAACAATGGGCGGAACTTCTGAAGATTCAGCTTGATTATTAACAGCACGACGCTGCAAACTCAGCTTTTTCTTCTGACATTCACTACATTTTCCTGTTAAACCTGATGAATTCCCACAGGCACATTTGCGTTGCAACAAGCCTGTTTGAACGGGTGTGAAAGATGGCAATGGTTTGGATGGGTTTAGGGTTGGCGATCGCTGATTCATAATCTTGAACTATTAAAATAAATTTGTGTCATGTTAGATATCGAACTCAAACTCTATCGTTACCATTTCAATCCACATTCAAGGTGTTATACCATTTATCTGTAACAATGCACTTAATAATTCTTACCAAAACCTGAATTTTACTAATAGCTGTTATCTTTTATTAAGCGCAACTTCATGGAGAAATGGTATTAGTATCATCCTTGCTTATAGAGGTTCCATCTTGTTTGCTGGCAATATTGTGAATTGAACATCCGAGGAAATTGTGACATAGCTAGCGTTCCTTGCTTGTTCTTGTTGACGTAGACTAGCGTCGTAGGATTCTATTTCAATGGCGCACTCAATTGTATAATCTCCTGGCTGTTTCAACCTTAGCCATTCAGATAGCGGATATTGCTGGTTGTATATCTGACTCGGTAAAAGCTCTATCTCTGGAACCAATCCTACGTCTGCTTCTTCTCTTAAATCTTTGAGTAGAAAATCTTTCCCATTTTTAACAGCAATGTGAATGCCGTCTATCCTACTTCTAGGGACAAACATATATACATTGAGATTCCCTTGATTCTGAACTGTAAGAGTTAACCAAATTGATTCCCCTAACTGATATTTTTGCTGATTTACCTGGAAAAAACCCTGTAAATTCATTGCTTTATCTCCTTCAAGTGCATAGATTCTGCTTATCGCACTGTAAAGTACAACCCCGAAAATAATTGTCAGACACAAGATACTGCTTCTACCAACACGAAGAACTTCCATCATGGTTATGGAATTGCTACTTCTCGCGAGAAATTGAAATTATTGCCAACACCTTGTTTGGTAATCTCGTAGCGCCATGGATTTAATCGAACAAACTGACCAAATACTTCGCGGGTAATTGTGTATGCCTGTCCGGGGATATTAGTCCAATTACTGCTACATCCTGGCCCTGTACATCGGTATTGATAAACCTGATGAGCTGTCATAGTTCCTGCTGTTCTAGGATTTGTGATTCCATTTCTGAGTCCTGGAGGGTAGGAATGAGTGTCCATTGCTGCACCAGCAGTACCGGGAACAGTCAATATAGTAGGGTTGGGTGGATTCCATAGAAACGGTGGATTAGGTATGGGATCGTAATTAACCACTTCTCGGACTGTGCAATTACTCAAGTCTGCCAGGTTTCCAGTGCTGCTGCCCCATGAAATATCCACCCTGATCGCGTTACTTCCATGATTCCGGGGATTGGTATGAGCCCAATTGACTGGATGGGCACATGAGGATGGAGCTGGTGCAGATGGAGCTGGTGCAGACGGAGAGACTCCGGGAGCGGGAGCGGGAGTAGTTTCATCAGGAGTTATTCGATCTACAAACTCTAGTTGTTTCTCCTTAGTCAGCGTTTGAAATCGATCTGTTATTAAGTTGGTTTTAACGCTTGAGGAAGTAGTGGACTTTGATGAATACTGACTGAAATCATGCCCAAAACGCGATTCCATAAACGTTCGAGTTCCAGTATCTAAAGGTTGACCAGGCGATCGCAATACTTCATGTACAATAGGTGGTACTTCTGAAGATTCAGTCTGATTATTAACAGCACGACGCTGCAAACTCAGCTTTTTCTTCTGACATTCACTACACTTCCCTGTTAAACCCGATGAATTCCCACAGGCACATTTGCGTTGCAATAATCCCGTTTTACCCAACGTTGGCAGTGGAGTAAAAGATGACTGGGGTTTAGATTCAGTTTGAATGGGTGATTGTGTTTTCATTGGGATAATCCTCTACTTAATTCTCTAAAATTCCAACAAGCACATTAACTAAAGATTCGACATCTCCAGGAACAGGAAAAGAATCAATATTTTGGGGATTTATGGGGATCGTAAATGTACCTTGTAACTGTGGGAATTGCTATATACTAAATCCTCCGTAAATTGACTGGGCGATTTGTCTTCCAATGGTTTCGGGTTTAGCATTGGCACTAACCTCGAACACTCCACCATCAAGACTTGGAATTTCACCCCCTTGACTTAGACTAGGGGGAATACCTTGTTCAGTCAGCAATCGTGTCAATTCCTGTTCGATCGCTGCTCCAATACGATGGCGATTTCCGATTGGAAAGCCTTCTAAAATTAATTTCTCAATCTCTAATTCAATGTTCATAACCAGTCTCCGATTTCAGCAGGAATTAACGGTTTTTCTAACTTGGCATATTCACTTTGAGTGGCTCTAAGTAAATGTTTCATCTGAACTGATTCTCCAGCATCTGCCGCTAAAAAGGCAGCATTCAAGGCAATATTCCGAATATTTCCTCCTGTAACATTCAGCTTGGCTAACTTCTGAAATTCTAACCCATCTGTCGGAACTTTGGGGCTAAAAATACGTCGCCAAATTTCTGAGCGTTGCTGGAGATTGGGGAAGGGAAACTCTACCACAAATCGCAGACGACGTAGAAAGGCAGTATCTAGTGCATTCTTTAAATTGGTAGTTAAAATGGCCAATCCGCGATAGGCTTCCATTCGTTGCAACAGGTAACTCACCTCAATATTGGCATAGCGATCGTGGCTATCTTTTACCTCGCTGCGTTTGCCAAATAAAGCATCGGCTTCATCAAAGAGTAAAATCGCACCACTGCGTTCAGCCGCATCAAACACCCGCCGTAAATTCTTCTCGGTTTCTCCAATATATTTATTAACGATTTGACTCAAATCAATTCGATATAAATCTAAGCTGAGTTCTTTCGCTAATACCTCTGCTGCCATTGTTTTTCCAGTTCCACTCGCCCCCGCAAACAGAACACTAATCCCTAAACCTCTAGCACCTCCGGTAAATTCCCACTTTTGATAGACTTGTGTGCGTTGTCTGACTTGGGCAGCAATTTCGCGTAACATTTGATGTTGCAATTGTGGTAAAATTAAATCTTCCCAATTCGCCGTAGGTTCAATTCTTTGGGCTAAATTATCCAAACCTGAACGCGACTGCTTTCGGCAGGTATTCCATAACTGACGTGAGAGGTCGTCTCCTGTTTTTTCATTGAATTGTGGCACAGATACAACTTCTGTGCCAATAGTTTGAATGGTAGACGCATCCAGTTGAAATTGCGACACGAGAACGTCGAGACTGCCATTCAGTTCGGTGGCTTGAGTTCCTAATGTTTGTCGCCACAGGTTGAGTTGTTCTGTTGCAGACAAGGGTTCAACCTCGAACCTCACACTAGACTGATGATTAAGAGAAACGGGTTCGGGGCTAGCGATTAGCAGAAAACCTTGCACCGTTTCCACCCAGGGAATAAGATTGCGTTTAACGGTAGAGGAGTCCACGTCTGTACAATCAACCAATAAAGCACTGTGACTTAAAACCACTTCTCTCTCCCACAACCGACCCAAGGCTTCTCGTTCAGCAATATTGGCAGGAATGTCAATTGCCCTGATGGTGTGTAAATTTAAACCTAGATTACTACAAGCAACGGTGGCGATCACTTCAGAGGTTTGGGCTTCTTCACCGCAGAGTTGAATAACGGAAATTTGTTGCTGTGAGCAAATTTGAGTGATTCGAACGGCTAAGATTTGGTGAGAGGGTGGTAATTGTGTGGGCACCTCGGACGGTTTTATCCATCCGTGGAGGCGATCATCGAGATAAGACACTCCACTGAGATAGTGCAACACTCGTTCATCAATACTTAAACGACGGGTTGTTAAGGACTCTCCAGTCGCAACTTCAATTAACTGCCAACGTCGCAGAGGTGCAACTGGGGTTAATGCACTCCAATGAGCATCTGGCAAGGCGGCTAACATTAAGCTAAATGTGGGATAGCGAAACTGTTCATTTCCCTGGGCGATGCCACATATTTGAGCAATAGAAGCACTCAATTCCACTCCCGCGCACACGGTTAAAATATCCCGTTCAAAGGGGGTGAGACCAAAAGCGGTGCAGAGGGTATTGAGTGGTGAGGGCGTAAAATTGGAGGGACTGCTGATTCTTTCGGCTTCCCTGTTTTCGACTCCCTGAATGCCCTCAACATAGGCTTCTAACAACTGCCTAACTCGTTCTAAGGCAACGTTCAGGTGTTGCTGATGCAGGTCTTGTTCAGTTTGAGGGGTGTTGCTCTGGGTATTCATGGCAGTGTCACCTCCTGACTAGGGTTGAAACTGGGAGGCGTTGTCGAACGGTCGATCAACAAACTGTCCACCCCATCAACCCGTAAGCGCACCCAATAGTTTCCAGCAGCAATTTCTCTGGCAATAAATGTTAAGGTATTGGTGGGAGTATTATAGGGTTGAGGAGGAGTTGCGCGATCGCCTAATAGCAAAGTCACTTCCTGTTCCGGTCGAACTTGGGGACGACATCCCACGGTTAAGGTGACGTCGTTGCCGTTGCGAATAGCACTGATGGGTGGAACGGTTTGAATTTGAGGTGCAAGTGCGAAAGCTAGTTCATTGGTAATGCGTGGTTGCTCACCTGTTGGAGTCACGCCCACTGACAAGGTGTAAAATCCAGCAACCCAGTCTGTAGAAGCCTCGTCAGTATTAGGAATTTGCACCCGAATTTGAGTTGGTGTTGTTTCCAGTAAATCAGTAATTTGAATGGGATCTTCTAAGCGGGGTTGGCGAAACTCCACGGTAATATCGTCTCCAGCCAAGTGATGACCCGCCAGCGTTAAAATTTCTCCCAACTGCACGCTTGGCTGTTGGTTGGGTGGCGTAATGCTTTCGAGAGTGGGAAAAGGCGGAACAAGACTGGGCTGAACCCTAACCCCTTCGTCATTTTCACCACGTCTCAAAACAGGTAAGGGAGTTCGGGATGGGCGAGTGCTTTCGATCAGAACAAGGGAAACTTGATAGGCGACTGAAATCCGATATTGTGTCTGAAAGGTTGTCCAGAGTTTTGATATTTCCTCTAGAGACATAGGTTGGGGCGTAATTCTCACCCGTTCTACCTGTTGATGCAAATCGTTGTCGGGTAACGCATTTTGAATTTCTGTTGCTCCCAACAGGGGGCGATCGTGTAAAATACTCATGGCGCGACCCAAAACTCGATTACTCAACACTTCGTCATCCCCCCGTCCATAAGCCGTCACCAGGTAGAATAAATCCAAGGCCAGCGGAGGCTGTCCAGTTTCACCTGGTTTTACCTGTTGGGGAAAATCCTGATTTCGCCAAGCAGCATTGGGCGAGGTGTGATAGAGAAATAGGTTAACCTGATTGACAGTATCGAGACTCCGTGCTTTATCCAACGGTTGCACGGTGACACTTGTATCACTTAATTCTGGATCGTTGGTGACTCCCATTAATAGATTTCGTAAAGTGGCTGTGACAGCCGCGATCGCTAATGCGTTACTCATGGTTGTCCTCCTGAATTAGAATGGAGGTATTCATCTAGGGATAGTCGGGGAGGTTTGGGAGAGCGCACTGGGGAATTTTTGCGAGGGGGTGGAGTATTTGCCCGCACTTCAATTCGACCAATTCGCACTTGGATAGTGGGCGGTACGGGTTGTTCTAAAGCTTGAGATTTTGGCTGTTTTTGAGAAGGTTGAATCGAGTGTTCTTGAGGGCGATGAGTGGGTAATTTATTCCTGGCTGATTTAGGACTAAAATTTGCTGCTGCATTTTTCCCCTGCGACACTTTTTTGAAATCAGAATTTTCTAACAAATTAACCCTATCTTGAGTAGGCAAAAAGCTAGGTCCCTCTGATGAATTTAAGCCATTTTCTGTTTGTTCAATTTCCGGTTTTGATTTGAGATAATTATCCTGGTTTCGATTTAATTTCCGAGAATTATGATTAACAGTTACATGATTAACAGTTACAGCAGAAAAATTTTGAGACTTAATTAAAGGAACGTCTTTCTGAGTTAAGTTTTGAGTTGGATTCTGAGAAGATAAGGGATTAATTTGAGAATTAGTAATAGCTGATGAACTTGATTGAGAAGCAGAGATTTTAGACTCCCGTTCAAATTCTTCTGTCCTTGAAAATGTCTGGATTTCAGCAGAATTACTCTTGGTTAAAAATTCTTCCTCAACTTCTAGAAAAGATTGAGAGTTTTCTTCAGTTTCAGGAACAGCAGGTAATTCTGGTGAAATATTCTTTGATTTCTGCGTTGAATTTAATCGAGGATATTTTAAACCAATCTGTTCTGAATTTTCCTCAATATCCAATCCAACAACAGTTTGCTCCGGTAAATTCTGAGGAGAAAATAGAGGAGCAATTACAGGTTTCACAACAGGTGCAACCCCCCAAGTTCGTTCCACTAATCGAGTCAGAAAGTCAGCCATCACATCACCATCTCCAAATACAATTGTCGGCGAGTTGGACTCAGGGCTAAAATATCAGATTCAGACCAACCGTAGGCTAAAGCAAGGGTATGAACATCTTGTAATATTCGCTTCACTTTAACACAAATTTCCTGCCAGAAAAAAGATATAATTTCCAAGATTTCTTGCCATTCATGACCACAATTTGGGCAGTTAAAATTAAGTAAAATTTCTGCTTGTGGATCGGACTCAGCTAGAATCGTTGCAAATTTCTCTATTTTGACTTCAGATAATTCTTCAAAACTTAAAACTTTCTCTCCTTGTTTTGCTGCAATTAAACAGTTTTTAACAAGAGATAAACGGGCTTTTTGCAAGTCATTGCAGTTGGCGACTGTGACCAAATCTAAGCTATTAGGCAGACGAAAGTTAAAAACAAGTTCATCTATGCTGCGACTCAATTCAGAAGAATCCGACAAAGTTTCTGTCCGAATTTCTTGAGTGAAAAGTGAGAATTCTAATCGTTCAGAACACTTGGGACATTCAACATAACCGTTCAATTGTGAACCAAAGAATTGTTCTCGAATAGAGAGCAAATGAGCATCGCGTTGACCAATACTTAAATTTGCAAGTTCCTGACGAGACTTTTCTGGAAAAGCCAATTTTAGAATTGTTAATGCCCGGTCTAAAGGATGTTGAACAGTTCCTAATTCCCAGATATTTAGAAGAAGTTGTTCATCAGTCATAAGTGATTAAAAAAAAATGGGATGAGGTAGGGGCGCATTGAATACGCCCAAGAATATTTCTCAAACTCCCTATCCCTCTAAGCTGCAGGTTCAGTAAACGTGGGTTCAGTCGGTTCTGTTACTTCGTAGTCTCGCTCCCAACCTTCGTTTTGCAGAGTCAGCATCTGAATGGCAACGGCGTTGGCGCTAGCATCGAGTTCAGGTAGGGCTTGATATTCTGAAACCCAACATCGATAGACTCTGTAAGCGATCGCCAGTTGTCCTGCTTCATTGTACATTTCAATGATGATGTCTTTGCGAAAGTCCGCCAGTGAAACCTCTGCACCTAACCCTGAACCGTAGTTCCAAATCTTATTGGCCCATTTTTCAAACTCGGTATCGTGGGTCACACCCCGTTCTAGGGTAACGGGTTCATATTTGCTTTGTCCAGGTGACTTGCGAACAGTGCTAGGATCGCCTCCTTCGCGATGTTCGACAACTTCTGTTGTGCGTTTCATCGCCCCAACTTTGCTGATACCTGCGACATAACGCCCATCCCATTTCACTCTGAATTTGAAATTTTTGTACGGATCGAACCGTTGAGCATTAACACTAAATTGCGCCATGACTAATCTCCTTAAACCTCAATTTGTCCGGCTAATTGTTGTAACTTGATAATCACAAACTCCGCAGGTTTGAGTGGTGCAAATCCTACCACAATATTGACAATACCCCGATCTATATCATTTTGGGTGGTAGTTTCTTTATCGCATTTAACCAAATAAGCTTCACGAGGAGTTTTGCCCTGAAATGCACCCTGACGGAAAAGATTGTTCATAAATGCACCAATATTCAACCGAATTTGTGCCCAAAGGGGTTCATCATTCGGTTCAAAGACAACCCATTGAGTACCACGATACAAGCTTTCTTCAATGAACAAAGCCAACCGTCGCACGGGAATATATTTCCATTCAGAAGCTTGTTGATCGCTGCCATCTAATGTTCGTGCGCCCCAACTCACGTTGCCATAAATTGGGAAATTTCGCAGACAATTAATTCCGAGCGGGTTGAGTGTACCATTCTCTGGATCGGTGAGAACATATTCTAGTTTTTGTACGCCGCGTAGGGTAGCTTCCGTTCCCGCAGGGGCTTTCCAAACACCACGATCGCTATCTGTTCGGGCATAAAGTCCTGCCATTAAACCACTAGCTGCCACTTTTCGGAGTCGAAAATCATTCAGCGGATCGGCAACTAATGGACGGGGAAAATAGAGGGCTGCATTTTTATTGCGTAGAGTAGAATTGTCATCAAGCCAGTCTTTAATTTCTGGCACTTCATCCCTGGTTTGCTCTTCGTGAGGAACATCAACAATATAGAAGGCTCTTTGTTCTTCACAAAATGCTTCTGCTATTGAGATAACCTGAGCTGCTTGGGTATCTTCAAGTTTGGTTGTTCGAGGAATACAAAGAATGTTGAAAATATCGACATCTGCTAGAGCGTAAAGTCCCTCTTTCTCGTCGGGGTCGCCAATTAGAGCGGTTGCATCTGGTGGTTCGCCATCTTCTCCACTTTGGGAATTGGCTTGAGCTGCAATATTACTACCGCCAAGAGCATACTGTTGAATGTTAGTTCGCCCAGCGTTATCTAATCCTAATTTAGTGGCTAAAGTACCTGAAAAAGAGAGAACATCGCTAGCATTTTCTGTCCCCGATTTGATTTGTAAAATCCCTTCAGTAGACGAAAGTTTGATTACGCTCACCGTTGCTTTTTCTAAGCCAGAAATTGCCCGAATTAAGCTTTGAACTGTGGCGGCTAGTGTTGCAGCTGTCGTTGGAGGTGTTCCCAGTTGGTCAGTGTCAACCCCAGCCTCACCGTTGAGAGAGACATTCATGATGTCAGTTGCAGCCAGGGATAAGCCGGTAATATCAGTCAGAGAAATGGGGTTTTCTAAATCGCTGTAAGTTCCAGTCAGGGCTGGACGTGGTGGTTCTGTGGGATAGGTTGTTCCATCAACCAGTTCCAGCTTAATCAGTTTTGAACCATCATTGACGACATCCACAACATGGTTGGACTGGCTTTCATCAATAATCAGGTTACGGAAAGTTTCTGTCGTAACAGGCTGAAGTTTTCCGCCAACTATTGCGACTTCAGTTACAGTTAAATTGAATGTACTTGTCGGATCTGTGGTGTTATAATCGACGTCAATTCGGACATTATCACCCCACTCTCCTTCGTTAATAGCAGTCGCTCGCAATACAGAGACACCACTACCATTTGTTAAGTTTTTGAGGTCAATGGCAGCAGCTTGAGCATTTTGAGTGGAATCAGACTCATTAACCGCAGCCGTCCTCACTACCCAGGCTTCAGTTCCACCATTTAGAAAAAACTGTTGAATGGCATAGCTGGCTTCACTTTTAATATCTAAGCCTCCAAAATTCCGTTCAAAGTCTGCCACACTAAAAATTTGAACAGCTTGATTCATTGGCCCTCGTTTAAAGTAGCCAATAAAGGCTGCAACTGAGGTGGAAACTCCTGTGATCGTCCGAACACCACTGGGAATTTCCTCAATATAAACGCCCGGATAAGTTGGTGTGATGGGCATTTTTTTTTCTCCGTGTTTGTAATTGGCCAGAGTTTAATCTTGCAATTGCAGAGTGGCGACTAGCATTTACAACTGCTAGCTGATCAAGTAACAATTGCAACTTTTTTAATTACATAAATTATGTTAACATTTTGTACCCTAATATCTATAAATGGTGAATACTGTAACAAAAATTTACAGTAATCGTTGTGGATACTGTTAGCGAAATATGACTTAACATTTGAGAAAACAAAAAAGCCCAATTCTGTACCTTGGCTAATTCCTCTGCCCAATTTTAAGTAAAACTGCATAGCTCCGCCCTCCCCACTCCAAAGATGGGGTAAAACGCTCGTCCTATTCTCAACCCAAACAATACCAACTATTCAGGCGGCCCCAAAGCCAACCCCAACCCCTCAAAAAACTCCACAGGCATTACCCCCAACAACCCACTCAACAAACCAACAAGGGCATCAACCGATACAAAATCCAGAATTTTCCGTCCAAAAATCTTAACAACCTCCACCACTTCAGTCACTAATTCCTCCGCCGTAATCAAACTATCCTTAAAATCCTGCAACAGAGTAGGTATCCAAACCTCCAAAAAATTTACAGCATCCTCAAACTCAGTATCCACAACAGTTTCACCACTGTGCATTTTGTTATTATCTAATTAAGTTAGTGCAGGCAAACGACCTTCAACCCTCTGATATTGCCTAGTTAACAGCCAAGTTTGACTAGC
>JAAUYK010025086.1_pt1 | contig 32424 bp, 25 predicted proteins | sample 7278021 | NCBI WGS metagenome assembly JAAUYK01 (sample SAMN14350223, study PRJNA611818) | marine sediment metagenome | isolation source: surface marine sediment (1.8m) | place: French Polynesia: Moorea | collected 2018-08
ATGGAGGCCCTGCGCGAGCGCGGACTCCTGTACGAGAACGCCCCGCACCTGGTGCACAACCTCGGCTTCGTGGTGCCGCGCTACCGCTGGTGGGAGGGGCCCTTCTACGGCATCGGACTCAAGCTCTACGACGCGCTGGCCGGCCGCCTGAACCTGTCGCGCAGCCGCCGCCTCGATCGCGAGGAAACCCTCGCCGCCATCCCGAACGTCGAGCGCGAAGGTCTCCTGGGCGGGATCCAGTACCACGACGCCCAGTTCGACGACGCGCGCATGGCCATCACCCTGGCCCGCACGGCGGTGGACCACGGCGCCGTGGTGCTGAACCAGATGGAGGTGACCGGGATCCTCAAGCGGGACGGGCAGGTGAGCGGCGTGGTGGCCCGCGACCGCGAGAGCGGTACGGAACACGAGATCGAGGCGCGGGTGGTCGTCAACGCCACGGGCGTGTTCACCGACACGGTGCGGCAGCTCGACGAGCCCGACTCGCGCGCCATGACCTCGCCCAGCCAGGGCGTGCACCTGGTACTCGACCGCGACTTCCAGCCGGGGCGCCACGCCATCATGGTCCCCCAAACCGACGACGGTCGGGTGCTCTTCGCCCTGCCCTGGTACGACCGGGTCCTGGTCGGCACGACCGATACGCCGGTGCCCCGGGGCGAGATCGAGCCCCGGGCGCTCCCGGAGGAGGTGGACTTCATCCTGCGCAACGCCGGTCGCTACATGACCAAGGAGCCCAGCCGAGCGGACGTCCGCTGCGTGTTCGCGGGACAGCGCCCGCTGGTGAAGGAGGACGCTGGCACGGTCGCGACCAAGAAGATCTCCCGGGAACACGTCGTCGTCGTCAGCGACTCCGGTCTCGTGACGATCCTGGGCGGCAAGTGGACGACCTATCGCAAGATGGCGGAGGACGCGATGGCCGACGCGGTCCAGGTGGGCGACCTGGCTCCGCGGGCATGCGTGACGGAGTCACTGAGGCTGCACGGCTACATGCGTCGCGACGACCCCACCCTGCCCGAGGACGAGACGCTGCGCGCCTACGGGAGCGAGGCCGCAGACGTGCTCGCGCTGGTCCGGGAGGACCCGCGCTGGAACGAGCCGCTGCACCCCGAGCTCCCCTACCGCGGGATCCACGTCGTCTGGGCCGTGCGCCACGAGCTGGCCAGGACGCTCGAGGACGTCCTGGCGCGGCGCACGCGCTGCCTCGTCCTCGACGCCCGCGCCTCCGTCGAGGCTGCGCCGGCCGTCGCGGCCCTGATGGCCGCCGAGCTCGGGCGCGACGACGCGTGGGTCGCGCAGGAGCTCGACGCCTACCGCGCGCTCGCCGCGGGCTACGTCCTCTGAGCGAGCGCCTCCCGCGCCGCGCGGGTCCCGCACAGACAGGAGAGCGCGACGCCGTGGCCCGCGTAGGCGCCGGCCACCACGACTCCGGGAAGGCCGGGAACCGCTTCGAGGAGCGGCCGGCGGCTCGGCGTGAACGCCACCGGCCCGCCCCAGCGATGCGTGAACGCCACGCCGGTCAGGGAGGGGTGGAGCGCGCGGATGCGCGACTCGAGTCGCTCGAAGAGCGGCAGCACCGTCGCGTCGTCGCTGGAGGGAGCGAGTCCCCCGCCGAAGACGAGGCGTCCGTCGTCCCCCCACGCGCGACCCCACAAGTAGGGGAGATCGACGGTGTAGAAGGGGCGACCGCCGGTCGGAGCGAGCGCCTCGCGTGCGCGCCCGTAGAGCGGCGCCGTGGCGACCGCGAGGGTCAACGCGGGCTTCACGGGCTCGCTGCCGGTCACGAGCGCCTCCGTGTACGCGTTGAGTGCGACGATGGCGCGCGGCGCGCGCAGCACGCCCCGGTCGCAGACCAGGCGGAGGCCCTCCGGTTCGCGCTCGATCGCACGCACCGGCGTGGCTTCGAAGAGGGATGCGCCGGCGCGATCCGCTGCCCGTGCCAGGTCGGCGACGAGCGCCCCCGGATCGAGCGTGCCGCCCGGAACCACCTCCCGAGCGACGAGTCGCGTCTCCCCGTCGCGCCAGCCGGACGCTGGATCGTCGCCCCTGAGGGAGACATGGGCCAGCTCTGCGCAGCCCGGCAGGCTGAGATCACACGCGATCGATTCGCGATCGAGCAGTGCGCAGAGGGACTCCACGACGCCGCCGAGACCGGGGACCGCTCCCACTGCGGTGTCCTCCAGCACCATTCCGCCGGTGCGCCCGCTGGCGCCAGAGCCGAGTCCCCGGGCCTCGAGCAGCGCGACCGCGCATCCGGCGCGCGCCAGCTCCAGTGCGGCGGCGAGACCCGTGAGCCCACCGCCGATCACCGCCACGTCGGCGCGCCCGGGCGGCGTCGCCGGCCGCGGTCGCCACGTGACGCTCCAGGGCGTCTCTCCCCATTCCACTGCGGACGTCGCCGCTTCGGCCCCCACGCGTCGAGTGTATCCTGGGTCCGGGCATCGAGGAGTCGGCTTGCAGGGCCTGCAGCGCATAGGGGCGAGGGACGTCGGGGGGCCGGAGATCCGCAGCACGCTGCTGCGAGCCCTGGCACTGCTGGTCGTCGTCCTCGGAGGCGGGTTCTTCGCGGTCCAGCTCCTCTCGGCGCGAAGCGCCGTCCGCGAGCTCTCCGCCTCCACGATCCGCGCCACGGCCGATCGGCTCGAGAAGGAGCTGGACGGCTTCTTCGGTCCGGTGCGAACGCAGCTCGGCATCCTGGCCGCCTGGGGACGAGAGGGGCTGCTCGATATCGGGGATGCCCCTTCGATGCAGCGCCTGCTGGTGCCGCTTCTCGAGCTCCACCCCCAGCTCTCCTCCGCGATGGTCGCGGACGGACGGGGACGCGAGTTCCTGCTGCTGCAGCAGCGCGACGGCTGGCTCTCCCGCCAGACCGGGATCGAGAGGGACCGCGCGCGCGAGCTGCGCTTCCGCGACGCCTCGTCGCCGCCCGAGCAGCGGTGGAGGTCGCTCGACTACGATCCGCGCAGACGCCCCTGGTACCGCGGCATCGCCCAGTCGGCGGATCCGTCCGAGGTCCACTGGACTTCAGCCTACGCCTTCTTCACGTCGCGCGAGCCGGGCATCACCGCCTCGCTGGGCTGGCGAGACGCGGGGGGCGGGATCTCCAGGGTGGTGGCGCTCGACGTGCTGCTGCGTGACGTCTCGCAGTTCACGACCGGGCTCGAGGTCGGTCCGCGCGGACGCGCGCTGGTGCTCGACGAGCAGGGCCGGGTCATCGGACTGCCGCGCGACGAGAGGCTGCGCCCCGAAGACGCGCGTGACGAGGCACTGCTCTCGCCGGTGGAGTCCCTCGGCGTCCCGGGCCTGACCCACGCCTACCGGTCCTGGCTCGACGAGAGCTCCGACGAGCGCGAGGTCTTCTCCTACCGGGCCGACGACCAGAACTGGTGGGCGGGCTTCCGCCGCTACCCCCTCGGAGCGGACCGCAACCTCTGGATCGGCGTGGCGATGCCCGAGGCGGATCTGCTGGGCGGCCTCGACCGGCGCCGCGACGAGATCCTCGCCACCACGGGGGTGGGGCTGATCCTGGCCGTCGCGATGGCGTTCGCGCTGGACCGGGCCATCCGGCACCGCCTCGATCGCGTGATGTCGCGCGTCCAGAAGGCGGGGCAGTACACGCTCGAGGAGGAGATCGGAAGCGGCGGCATGGGAACCGTGTACCGGGCGCGGCACGCCATGCTCGCGCGACCCACCGCCGTCAAGCTGCTGCGAAACGCCAGCGAAGAAGACGTGGCCCGATTCGAGCGCGAGGTGCAGCTGACCAGCCGCCTCACGCACCCCAATACGGTCGCGGTCTACGACTTCGGTCGAACGCCCCGGGGAGGCTTCTACTACGCGATGGAGTACCTGCCGGGCCTCACGCTCGAGGCGCTGGTGCGGCACGTCGGTGCGCTTCCACCGGAGCGGGTCATCGCGATCCTCGTGCAGATCTGCGGATCCCTCGAGGAGGCGCACTCGATGGGACTCGTCCACCGTGACATCAAGCCGGGCAACATCATTCTGTGTGAGCGGGGCGGCCGGCACGACGTCGCCAAGGTGCTCGACTTCGGTCTGGTGAAGGACCTCGGCAGCGAACAGCAGCTCACCAGGACCCATTCCGTCACCGGGAGTCCGCTCTACCTCTCTCCGGAGACGCTACGCGGCTCCTCCCACGTGGAGGCCCGCAGCGACCTCTACTCGCTGGGCGCGACCGGCTACTTCCTGCTGACCGGGCAACCCGTGTTCACCGGGAACAACGCCTGGCTCGTCGCCCTCATGCACGTGCGCGAGGCCCCCCGCCCGCCCTCCCAGGTCGCGCGGGATCCGATCCCGAAGGACCTGGAGGAGGTGCTGATGGCCTGCCTCGCCAAGGAAGCGGCGGAGAGACCGGCCTCGGCTGCGGACCTTGCGGCGCGTCTCGAGGCCTGCCGGGACGCGGGCCGTTGGACCGAAGCCCGCGCCCGCGACTGGTGGCGCGAGCACTCCGATCTCCTGGCCCGCTACGGTGTCGAAGGCGGCGTGCCGGCCGGCGTCGGGAGCGAGGACGACGGACCCCGGGCGCCCTAGGCCGGCCCGGAGCGAGGACCGGGCACGCCGACCGGCACGGCGATATGCTTGCGACGCTGCGCGCCCCGATCCGGCCAGTCGTGCTGAAGGCGGTCGACAACGGGGGTTCTCCATGCTCCGCTTCCTCCAATGGCTCGTCGCTCGCGAGCGCCTGCTCCGGCTCGCCGGGCCCCTGATGGGCTGCTTCAACCCCTTTCTCCCTTCGCACCGCCGCGACCCCCACACCACCTGGCGTGCGCTGCGAGAGGCCGAGCCCGTCTACCGCAGCCGGGTCTTCGGCGCCTGGATCCTGACCCGCTACAGCGACGCCCTGGACGTGCTCCGGGATCGCAACTTCACCACCGACCGCAGCCGGGTGCCCATGATGCGGCTGGTCCGCCGTCTGGCGGGGCGGGACGCGGACTTCGCCGCCCAGCTCGAGCGCAACCTGCTCATGATCGACGGTCCCGACCACCGGCGACTGCGTGGCCTGGTGAGCAAGGCCTTCACGCCCCGCCGCGTGGAGCAGCTCCGACCCCGGCTCCAGGCGATCGTGGACGACCTGCTGGACCGCGCGGGTGAGGCGGGCGAGATGGAGCTGATCGGCGACCTCGCCAATCCGCTGCCGGTGGTCGCGATCGCCGAGCTGCTCGGCGTCCCGCCCGAGGACGGCCCGCTGTTCCGCTCCTGGGCGACGGAGCTGGTCCAGCTCCTCGATCCATTCCAGGGCCAGGGCGGCTTCGAGCCGATGCGGCGCGCCAACCACGAGCTGTTCGAGTACTTCCGTCCCCTGCTGGCGGCTCGCCGCGCCGAGCCCCGCGACGACCTGCTCTCGGCCATGATCGCCGCGGAGGACGACGGCCGATCCCTGGAGGAGCTGGATCTGCTGGCGCTCTGCGCGCTGCTCCTCGTGGCCGGCCACGAGACCACCTCGAATCTGGTGGGCAACGCCGTGATCGCCCTGTTGCGCAATCCGGGCGAACGCAAGCGCCTGCAGGACGATCCCGGGCTGATCGGGAGCGCGGTGGACGAGTTCCTCCGCTACGACGGCCCGATCCAGCTCACCGACCGCGTGGCCCTGGCGGACTGCGAGATCGGAGGCCGCGCCATTCGCAGGGGGCAGGTCGTCGCCGTCTCGCTGGCCGCCGCGAACCGCGATCCGGATCGCTTCCCCGACCCGGACCGCCTCGACCTCGCGCGGGCGGACAACCACCACCTGGCCTTCGGACAGGGCAATCACTTCTGCCTCGGGTCCCAGCTCGCGAAGCTCGAGGCGGAGATCGCCGTGGGGAGCCTGGTGCGGCGCTTTCCGGATCTCGACGGGGACCCGGAGACGGTGGTGTGGCGGCGCTCGATGATCCTGCGCGGACCCGAATCCGTCGCGCTTCGACTCTCGTGACGGGCCGCGGACGCCGGGATGCTAGGCTCGAGCGGGCACCGAGGAGACCGGGCCATGTCGACGGGCTGGCAGCGCGTGCTGGGCACGCTGATCTTGTTGGGAACGATGGGCTTGACGACCTGCCAGGCCTTCTTGGCCTCGAGCCCGCTCTCGGACTGAGGCGGACGGTGGAGCTTCCCCCGCGCCTCGACGACGCGGTGCGACGCGCGCGCAACTTCTCCCCGCGCGGTCTGCTCCTCTACCTCCTCACCGTCCCGCTCGTCTTCGCCTTTCTCTTCTCGTTGCTGAGGGGAGACGTGGAGCGGATGGCGCTCGACGGTGCGGCCCTGGTCCTGTTCGCCTACGCGGCCTCGTTGGCGCGTCGCGGCATGCGGATCGAGGCCGAGTACCGGCGTCGCCGGGTCGCACGCCCACCGCGCGTTCCGCGGAAGACGCTCGCCGCCGTGCTGCTCTCGCTCGGCGTGTTCGGCTGCTCCCACGTCTCCGTCGGACGGGATCTGGTCACGTCGGCGGGGCTCGGTCTCGCCACCCTGATGGGCTTCTTCTTCGCCTACGGCGTGGACCCGTTCCGTCGCAAGATGACGGCGCGCGAGACCTACGGCTACACGGCCGAGGAGATCCTCGAGGCGGTGGAAGAGGCGCGTAGCGCCATCGCCCGCATCGAGACGGCGAGCCGGCGCATCGACTGTCCCGAGCTCGCCCGCAGGCTGCACCACATCGCCGGCCAGGCGCGGAGCGTGGTGGACCTGGTGGAGGAGAACCCGCGGGACCTGAGACGGGCGCGCAAGTTCCTCAACGTCTACCTCACCGGTGCCCGGCGCGTGAGCGAGGGCTACGCCCGGACCCACCGTCGCGCGCCATCGGAAGAGCTCGAAGCCTCCTTTCGAAACGTGCTCGTCACCATCGAGGAGGTGTTCGAGCAGCAGCGCCGAAAGCTGCTCGATCGGGACGCGATCGACGTGGACGTGCAGATCGAAGTGCTGGCCAAGCAGCTCGAGCGCGAGGGGGTGGCCTGAGCTCCTCGCGACGCCACACGGAACGGGATCGCGCCGGAGCCGGGCGGGACGATCGGGTCGAGGCGCTGCGGCGCGAGATCCGCCTCGACGATCGCTGGACGATCGACCGCTTCGGCAGCCACACCCAGGACCGCCTGACGGAGCTGTCGGAGGAGATGCTCGAGGGGGTGCGGGACGAGGACATCGCGGCGGCCAGCGAGGCGCTGGAGCGCATGGTCGAGGCACTGCGGGGCTTCGCCGAGGGTCTGGGCGGCCGACGTCACGGGTGGAGGCGCTGGCTCGGCCGCGCCGGAAGCAGCCGCGACTGGGTGCGGCGCCTTCCGGAGCTGCGGAGGCGCATCGACGGGCTCTGCGACGAGCTCGAGCGACGTCAGACCTCGCTCCTGACCGACGTCGCCGCCCTCGATCGCCTCCACGCCGCACAGCTGGAGCAGGTCGAGGAGCTCGAGCGGCACGTGTGCGCCGCCGAGGCGGCGCTGCGAGAGCTGGACGACGTGCGGCTTCCCGAGTGCGAACGCTCCGGCGGGCAGAGCGGCACGCTCGAGGCGGGGCAACGGCTCCGGACGCTGCGGAGTGCGCGCGACGATCTGGAGCGGCGCCTGCGCGACCTCCAGCTCAGCCGCGCCGTCGCGGAGCAGAACCTGGCGGCGATCCGCATCGTGCAGGAGAACGACCGGGCGCTGGTGGAGCGCATCGACGCGACGCTGGCCCAGACGCTCCCGCTGTGGCGTCAGCAACTCGCGCTCGCCCTCGCGGTGCAGAGGGGCGCCGTCGACCTGGAGTCCGCGAGCCGCGTGACCGGGAACCTGCTCGCCGAGGTGGAGCGGAGCCGGGATCTGGCGGACCGGGACCGGCGCAGCCGTGCCGAGGCGGCCCTGCGGCTCGCTTCGGACTGAGCCGGCCGCGGAGTCGGCGCGGACTCCCCTACCAGCCGCCCCCGGAATCCTCGGCGGGACAGTCGCCGCGACCGTCGATCAGCCGCGGCAGGCTCGCATCGGAGCCCGCCGGGCTCACCTCTTCGACCAGGATCTCGTGGCGCCAGTCGTCGCCGAAGTCGTAGGTGTAGAGGAATCGCTCGGAGGGGCGGGTCACGAGATCGCCCAGGCGGGTCTTGCGCTCGTCCACCACGTCGAACTCGGTGAGCTCCGGATCCGCGGGGCCAATGCGCAGGCCGCCGACCTCGAACTCGTGGAGGTGGGAGTCGGACCAGCCCATGGTGGTCTGGATCGTCTCGTGGAGCTTCTCGAGAGTGAAGTCGGCCGGGACCAGCACGCGACGCCACACCGGCGGGCTCACGCGCTGCAGGGTGATCTTGAGCTGCACCACGCCGGGATGGCGGGCGCGGCGTCTCCCCGGATCGAGACGGGCCATCGCGGCGTCGATCACCTCGCTGGCGAGGGTGCCGGGGACCTCCGGCAGCTCGACCTCCCAGCCATCGTCGTCCAGCGCCTCGGCGACGATGGCCGCCAGCACCTCGATCTGCCGACGGCGGGAGGCCCGCGGCTCTCGCTCCCATGCGACCTCCGCGCAGTCGAGGAGGTGATCGAGGGCCTCGGAGGGCGCCTCGATCGCCACCTCCCGTCCCGCGGGCTCGGCCATGGCCAGCGTGCAGCGCGCAGCGGGATCGAGGCCCTCCGCCTCGCGAAGGGCGCGATACGCCGAATACGGGACCACCGCCAGTGCGCCGATCTCGTCGGGCTCCCGCTGGGGATCCTGACGGCGCCGCATGGACAGGTCGAAGTGGGTCCGGCGCCAACCGGTGATGAGGCCTTCGTCGCCGCAGTGGGGACAGGTCCAGGCGATCTCCTCGGGGACGTCGGTCCGCAGGACCCTCAGGTAGCCCGCGCACGGCCGGTGACGAGGACGCCGCCGGCAGCGTACCGCGCTCTCGGCGGGCAGCCCGGCGGGCCGAACCGTGGCCGCCTCGACGATGCTCGTCAGGTGGAGGGCGACCCGCGCCGTGGGACCGGGGAGGTCCGCGGGCAGCCCACCGCCGTCGTCGAGAAAGTGACGGATGTCCGAGATCTGGGTCTGGGCCATCTCCCCGCCTGGCGGGACCGGACCGGGGTGTCGGGGCTCCGGTCTCGGCCCCGAGCATGAGCGAAGCGGGGGGAGAAGTCCATACCCCCGACGCCGCGAACCTCAGGGCGTCTCGAGGTCGAGGAGCTCGTGGATCGTCTGACGACGGCGGATCAGTCGGGTCGTGCCTGCGTCGAGGAGGATCTCCGGGGCGAGGGTGCGGGTGTTGTAGTTGCTCGCCATGGAGGCGCCGTAGGCTCCGGCGTCGTGGAGGACCACGTAGTCGCCGACCTCGGCCTCCGGAAGCTCGCGCGGGACCACCAGACCGCCCTCTTCCTGGGTGAACACGTCGCCCGACTCGCACAGCGGTCCCGCCACGACGGTGGGCTCCACGGGCCCCCCGGCCGCGACACCGGTCCGCTTCACCACCGAGATCCCGTGATAGCTACCGTACATTGCCGGGCGGGCCAGGCTCTCGAAGCCCGCGTCCAGCACGACGAAGCGATTCGCCCCCATCCGCTTGACGGCCCGGACGCTCGCCACGAGGCTGCCGGCCTCGGCGACCAGGTAGCGCCCCGGCTCGATCTCGAGCGCGACCTGGTGGCCGAGCATGGCCTCCACCCGCCGCCGCGCCGCGTTCCAGAGCGTGTGGAGGGCCACGGTGTCGAAGGGCTGCTGCTCGGGCCGGTAGGGTACCGGGAGACCCCCGCCTCCCGAGATCGCCCGCAGGTCCACGCCCAGTGCCTGCACCCGATCCACCATCGCCTCGCAGACCTGCTTCAAGTGCTCGAAGTCGGTCCCGGAGCCGATGTGCATGTGGAGACCGATCAGCTCGAGGCGGTACTTCTCCACGTGGCGGATGGACTCGTCCAGGTACTCGTGCCAGATCCCGTGCTTGCTCCACGGCCCCCCGGTGTTGGTCTTGCGGCTGTGGCCGTGCCCGAAGCCGGGATTCACGCGGATCCATACGCGGTGGCCGGGCCGACGCCTCCCGACCTGCTCGAGCATGTCCGCCGATCCCGCGTTCACGGGGATCTCCAGCTCGACGACCCGATCGAGCGTCGCATCCTCGATCAGGTCGGCGGTGTAGACCACGCCTGCGGGCTCGCCCGAGCCGTCGAAGCCGGCCCGCACGGCGCGCTCGATCTCGCCGAGCGACACCGCGTCCACGCACGCCCCCTCCTCGCGCAGCAGCCGGAGGATGTGGATGTTGGAGCAGGCCTTCTGGGCGTAGCGCACCACGTCGAAGCCGCTGAGCGAGTCGAGGCGCGCGCGGATGACCTCGGCGTCGTAGGCGTAATAGGGTGTGCCGTATTCGCGGGCCAGCGTCGCGACCAGTCCGGAATCGAGCCTTCTCATGGGATCCTCGCGTCCTCGCCGCCCCGCCTGCCCCGCCTGCCCCGCCTGCCCCGCCGCAGCGTCGCAGCGCCGCCGCAGCCCGGTAGGAGCCGGCTCGCGGCCCCTCGGAGCCAGATCGGACGTGCGTTACCGTTCCGACATGCCGAGCAGGTCGCCGACTCCGAGCTGCGCGCCGCGCTACGCCGCGCCTCGTGGAGAGGATAGACACCGCGCCGGCAATGCGCAGGGATCGGGCCCCTGGCGAGGGTTGGTTCTGGCCGTCCTCCTCCTGGGGGGTTGCACCGGTCTCGGGCTCGGCGATTCGCCGCCCGACCAGGTGGTGCTCGTGCGGCTCGAGACGGCCCTGGGGCCGATCGACATCGAGGTGGACCTGGGACGCGCCCCGCGCATGGGCGGCAACTTCCTGCGCTACCTCGACCGGGGCTACTACGATGGAGCGAGCTTCGTTCGCGTCGAGAACCACGCGGAGGACTTCACGGGCAGGCCGATCGAGGTGCCGATGATCCAGGCCATCATCCCCCCGGATCGCATCCCCTTCGCTCCCGTGCTGTTCGAGCGAACCCAGGCCACCGGATTGCGCCATGTGGACGGTACCGTCTCCGCCATACGCATCAGCAGGGAGCTGGTGAGCCATCGCTTCCTGATCTGCATCGGGGATCAGCCGGATCTGGATCTGGGCGGGCGGAGGATCCCCGACGGCCAGGGCTACGGGGCTTTCGGCCGGGTCGTGGCGGGCATGGAGGTGGTGCGCAGGATCCACGGCTCGCCGAGCAGGGACAACGCGTTCACACCGCCCATCCCGATCCTCCGGGCGCGGCGATTGTGAGTCCGGCGCACGGCGGCCGCGTGGGTGGCGCGCCTACCTGCGCGCTCGCCGCTTCGCGGCGAGAGCTTTGTACGGAGCCCGGACCCACTGTCGTGGGTGGCGCTCCTACCTCGTCACCCGAGTGAGCCCGATCTCGAGCGACTCCCCGTCGATGCGGACCTCCCGCACCTCCGCGCCCGGCTCCGGAGTCTCGTCGAGCCCGATCTGCAGGGCGAGCGTCTCGCGGGCCAGCTCGTCGGCGCGGGGCCGCACGGCGTCGACGAGGGCGGAGGCTCCCCTCAGCGTGAGCCGGATGCGACCGGTGTACTCGAGGTCGAGCTCCTTGCGGAGCGACTGGACGCGGTTCAGCACCTCGCGGTAGCGGCCCTCTTCCAGCAGCTCGGGAGTGAGTGCGGTCCGGATCACCACGACGGCGGGCGCCCCGGCGGCGGCGGCGAAGCCCTCGCGCGCCTCCAGAGAGACCGCGATCTCCTCGGACCCGAGCACCACCGGCTCCCCGTCGACGACCAGGGTCACGCGTCCGTCCGACGCGAGCTCTCGCAGCAGCGCGGCCCCGTCCGCCTCCGCCAGCGCTGCCTTGAGCTTCGGCATGCGCTTGCCCACGCGGGGCCCGAGCGCCCGGAAGTTCGGCTTCACCTGATAGGTGACGTAGTCGTCGGCATTGGCGAGGAAGTGGACCTGCTTGACGTTGAGCTCGTCGCGGATCAGCTCCACGTGCTCGCGCAGGGCGGGCTCCGCCTCGGGATCCGCCAGCACCACCTCGGCCGCCTCGAGCGGCTGCCGCACGCGCAGCTTGTTGGCGGTTCGGACCTGGAGGCCGAGGGAGACCACCTCGCGCACCGCGCGCATCACCTCGGAGAGTGGCTGATCGATCGCCTCCTCGTCGGGCTGCGGATAGTCGCAGTGGTGGACGCTCTCCGGCTCGGAATCGGGGAAGGGACGACGCACCAGGTTCTGCCACATCTCCTCCGTCGCATAGGGGAGGAAGGGCGCGAGCAGCCGGGCCAGCGCGACGAGGCACTCGTACAGGGTCCAGTGCACGTCGAGCTTGTCCGCGTCGAGTCCGGGCGCCCAGAAGCGTTCGCGATTGCGGCGCACGTACCAGTTCGAGAGTGCGTCGACGAAGTCCGTCAGCACGCCCGTCGACTCGTAGACGCGATAGGCGTCCATGTGGGCGACGACCTCCCGGGTGGTGAGGGCCAGCTCCGAGAGGATCCAACGGTCCACCAGCGCACGCTCGCGCGCGGGTCTGCGACCCTCGCGGCACGCCGCGGCGGAGGGATCGAAGCCGTCGATGTCCGCGTAGATGGTGAAGAAGGCGTAGACGTTGCGGAGCTTGAGGGGGAGCTCGCGCTGGGTGGCGCGAACGCCCGACAGGGAGTGTCGCGTGGGGTTCCAGGGCGGATTCGAGGCGTAGAAGAACCAGCGGAAGGCGTCCGCGCCGGGCGCGGGGGAGCTCGGATCGTCGACCCAGACCTTGGCGTGGGGATCCAGGGCCGGCACCTCGCGCGGCAGGATCCCCGCGCCCGCCTCGGCCGGCGTGAGCGACAGCGCCTCGGCGTCGCTCGGCGCGAGCTCGATCACGCGCCGCGGCATCGGGGCGGGCTGGAGCTCCACCTCGATGCGGCGCTCCGGATCGTCGTCGCGGTACAGCTCGACCCGCGCCCGCTCTCCGCGCAGGTCCAGCCCCTCGTAGTCCTCGCGCGCGATCCGGGCACTCCCCTGCGCCGGGGCCTCGCCGGAGGGCGCGACCGCCGCGAACTCCAGCCGCACGTGGTCGAGGATCACCTCCGGCGGCGTGTAGTTGCCCTTGCTCTTGGACTCCTTCTTGCCACTGCGATCCGCCACGTGCCCGAGCACGATGCAGGTCTTGTAGGGATGGGGTCGCTCGCGCTCCGGGAAGAGCAGCGTCGAGATCCACAGCAGCGAGTTGAACCAGCCCCGGGTCTGGTCGATGGCTTCCGAGATGAAGTCGGCGGGAAAGCTCCGCTCGAACTCGTCGCGACCCCGATGCGGATAGCCCCACTGGGCGAAGGGCATGGAGCCGGAGTCGAACCAGGCGTCGATGACCTCCGGGACGCGCCGGTATACACCGGGCTCGCCCTCCCGCGTCCAGGTCACCTGGTCGATCCAGGGCTTGTGGACCCGGAGATGAGGCGAGAGCGAGGGGTCCTCGGCGATGGCGCGTTCGAAGGCGTCGAAGGCCTGCGGGTTGCGCGCGAGGATCTCGTCGACGCAGGCCGGCGCCTCCATGGCGCCGGTCTCGTCGTTGACCCAGATGTTGAGCGGCGTGCCCCAGAAGCGCTCCCGCGAGAGCGCCCAGTCCACGTTGTTGCGGAGGAAGTCGCCGAAGCGGCCGTCGCGGATGTGCTCGGGCAGCCACTGGATCGCCGCGTTGTTCGCGAGGCACTCCTCCACGTGGGCGGTGGTCCGCACGTACCAGGCGGGCCGGGCGAGCTGGATCAGCGGATCGTCGTCGGAGCGGACGCAAAAGGGGTACTCGTGGCGGATCTGCTCGGCGTGCCAGAGCAGGCCCGCCTCGCGCAGCGCGCGGGTGAGGTCGCGATCGGCCTCCTTCACCCAGCGGCCCGCGAAGGGGGGGTCCGCGATCCGGGGATCGAAGCGGCCGTCCGGAAGCACCGCGCACAGGAGCGGCAGGTCGGGCCGCCTCCTCTGCTCGGCGCGGAGCAGCTCGAAGTCGACCTCACCGAAGGCCGGCGCGACGTGCACGATCCCGGTCCCGGCGTCGAGCTCCACGAAATCGGCCGCCACGACCCGCCAGTAGTCGAGGTCCGGGGAGCGCCTTTCGAACCAGTCGAAGGGCGGCTGGTAGCGCCGGCCCACCAGCTCCCGTCCCGCCAGCCGTCGCTCCACCGGGAGCTCGCGCCCGACCTTCTCCGCCAGCGCGGGGAGGAGCGCCTCGGCGACCACCAGGCGCTGCTCGCCGTCCCGCGCGACCGCGTAGGGGACGTCCGCCTTCACCGCCGCCAGGCTGTTGGAGGGCAGCGTCCAGGGCGTGGTCGTCCAGACCAGCAGGGAGGTGTCGGGCTCGTCGCGCAGCGGGAAGCGCACGTAGACCGACGGATCGTCCACGCTGCGGTAGCCCTCGCCCACCTCCGCCGCCGAGAGCACGGTCCCGCCCTGGGCCCACCACCACACCACCTTGTGTCCGCGGTAGAGGAGCCCCCGCTCGAAGAGCTGCGAGAGTGCCCACCAGACGCTCTCAACGTAGGACTGGTGGTAGGTCACGTAGGCGTCGTCGAGGTCTAGCCAGAAGGCGAGCTTCTCCGTGAATCCGTGCCATTCCTCGGTGTAACGAAACACGCTCTCGAGGCAGCGGCGCACGAAGGGCTCGACCCCGTACTCCACGATGGCGTCCCGGCCCGAGATGCGCAGCTCCTTCTCGACCTCGATCTCGACCGGCAGCCCGTGGGTGTCCCATCCCGCCTTGCGCGGGACGTCGAAGCCCTGCATGGCCTTGTAGCGGGGGATCACGTCCTTCATCACGCGCGTGAGCGCGTGCCCGTTGTGGGGCATGCCGTTCGCGGTGGGCGGCCCTTCGTAGAAGACGAAGCGCGGGCCGCCGCGCCGCTTCTCGAGCGAGTGGGCGAACACGTCCCGCTCGCGCCAGAACGCACGAATCCTCGCTTCGGCCTCGGGAAAGTCGACGACCGGGGCGACCCTCTGGAACACGCTGCTGGACATGAAGGCCATAGGCTACCATCGGGATTCCGATTGGTCCCGATCGGAGAGAGGCCCCCCTTGCAGATACGCGTCCTCGGTTCCTGCGCCGGCGGCGGCCTGCCCCAGTGGAACTGCGGCGGGCCCAACTCGGTGCGCGCTCGGGAGGGGGACCCGGCCGTTCCGCCCCGCAGCCAGCCCTCCCTGGCGGTCTCGGCGGACGGCCGGCGCTGGTCGCTTCTCAACGCGAGCCCCGACATCCGCGACCAGCTCGCGCGCTTCCCCGGCCTGCACCCGCGGCCCGACACCCGAGACGTGCCCCTGGACAGCATCGTGCTGACCAGCGCCGAGCTCGATCACGTGCTCGGGCTGCTGGTCCTGCGCGAGGCGCTCTCGTACCGCATCGTCTCCACCGCCTGGACGCGGCACGCTCTGCTGGACCACAACGCGGCCTGGAGACTGCTCGAGCCGGCCTGGGGTGCGGCTCCGCTCGACACGCCCGTCCCCCTCGATCGGGAGGAGCGACTTGAGGCGCGTTTCTTCCCGACGGCGCCGAAGGTGCCGGGCTTCCTCCGCAAGCTCGCCGCTCCCCACCCGGAGACCACCGTCGGCGTGCGCATCACGCACCGCGAGAGCGGACGCCGGCTGGCGTTCGTCCCGGGGCTGAAGAAGCTCGACTCGGCCACGCTGGCCGAGCTGGCCGCGGCCGAGTGCCGCTTCGTGGACGGCACCTTCTACAGCGCCGACGAGCTACGGCGCCTGCGTCCCGGCGCACCCGATGCCCACGCCATGGGCCACCTCCCCATCGCGGGCCCCGACGGGAGCCTGGAGGCCCTGGCGGGTCTGCCCGGCCGCACCCTCTACATCCACATGAACAACACCAATCCGATCCTCGACGCGAGCTCGAGCGAGGCGAAGGCGGTTCGGCGCGCCGGCCTGGAGGTCGCGGCAGATGGCCAGGAGCTCGCGCTGTGACGAGAGTTCCCGCGACCGGGGCTCGGCCGGCGGACCTCGCCGGTGTCGCGGAGCCCCCGGACGACGCGCGCCCCGTGCTCTCACCCCATGCCCTGCTGCGACCCGACGCGCAGGGAGACCGTGCCCTGGTGGTGCTGCCCGAGCGCGCAGTGCGCCTCGAGGGCAGTGCCGAGGAGATCCTCGCGCTGTGCGACGGAACGCGCACGGTGGAGGACGTGGCCCGCGGGCTGCGGGATCGCTACCCGGACGCGGAGGGGCTGGAGGACGACGTCCGGACCTTCCTCGCTCGCATGCACCGCATCGGCGCTCTCGTGCTGCGTCGCGCCTGAGCCGCATGGCCGCGCCCAGACCCTACAACCTGGTCGCCGAGCTCACGTACCGCTGCCCCCTGCGCTGCGTCTACTGCTCGAATCCGACCGGCTACCCGGACACCCGCGACGCCCTCGATGCGCGGGCGTGGACGCGCGCCTTCGAGGACGCGGCGGCCCTCGGCGTGGTGCACGTCGGGCTCACCGGAGGCGAGCCGGCGCTGCGCCGGGACCTCGAGGAGATCGTGCGGGGTGCGGTCGCTGCCGGCCTCTACACCCACCTGGTCACCTCCGGTCTCGGCCTGGACCACGCCCGGCTCGCCCGGCTCGTGCGAGCCGGCCTGCGCAGCGTCCAGCTCTCGATCCAGGATACGGATCGGGAGGCCGCAGACGCCGTCGCGGGCGCGGCAGCCTTCGATCGCAAGCTCGCGTTCGCCGCCGCCGTGCGGGAGCACGCGCTTGCGCTGACGCTGAACGCCGTGCTCCACCGCCACAACCTGGAGCGCGTGGACGAGATCATCGCCCTGGCGCGGAGACTGGACGCGGATCGACTGGAGCTCGCCAACGCCCAGTACCACGGCTGGGCGCTGGTGAACCGGGCGTCGCTGCTGCCGACCCGCGCGCAGCTCGAAGCCGCCTCCCGGGAGGTGGCTCGGGCGCGCCGTGCCTGCGCCCGTCCCGAGATCGTGTATGTGCTCCCCGACTATCACGCCGGACGGCCGAAGCCCTGCACCGGGGGCTGGGGACGCCGGACCCTCGTCGTCGCTCCGGACGGCCGCGTCCTCCCCTGCCATCTGGCGGCGGAGCTGCCCGGCCTCGCGTTCTGGAGAATCGGCGAGCGCTCGCTGGCGGAGTGCTGGGAGAGGGCGCCGGGCATGAACGCGTTTCGCGGCACCGACTGGATGCGCGAGCCGTGCCGGAGCTGTCCCGAGCGCGAGCGCGATTTCGGGGGCTGTCGCTGCCAGGCCTTCCAGCTCACCGGGGACGCCGCGGAGCCGGACCCGGCCTGCGCCCTCACGCCGCACCACGAGCGGATCGCCGCGGCGCGACGCGACGCGGAGCGCGTCGCCGATCCACACGACTGGGTGTATCGCGGAGAGCGGCTCAGTGGTAGCCGTACTCCGGATACAGGAGGTTGATGGCCAGCAGGAACACCGGCGTGAAGATCTCTCGGATCAGGAACCAGGCCACCAGGATTCCGAGGAAGGAGAACTGCGGGTTCTGGAGCCAGCTCCGCAAGCGCCGGCCCTTCTCGTCCGACAGCAGCAGCGTGACCGCGCCGCTGCCGTCCAGGGGCGGGAGCGGGATCAGGTTGAAGACGAGAAGGAGCAGGTTGAGGGTGAAGAGCACGCTCAGCAGGATTCCCGCCGTATCCCAGATGCCGCCGAACGGACTCAGCACGATGCGCGCGAAGGCGATCTGCGGCGGCGCCTCGAAGACGCCGAGGAAGAGCCCCGTCCGGATCAGCAGCGCGGAGCCGACGACGATCAGCAGATTCGCGGCCGGGCCCGCCAGCGACATCCAGGCGGCGCGGCGCGGGTGCTGGTCCGCCCAGCGCGGATCGTAGGGCGTGCTCGCCCAACCGATCATCCAGCCCGCGTAGGCGAACGAGAGCAGCGGAACCAGCACCATTCCGAAGGGCTCGCGGCGGATGTGGGGCCGCGGATCGAGCGAGACCTGGCCGCCGTGGTACGCGGTCGGATCGCCGCCGCGACGCGCCGCCCAGGCGTGGGCGGCCTCGTGGAGGGTCAGGGAGAAGAGCAGGCTCACGTACCAGATCGCGCCGAGCAGGATGTCCACTGGCCGACAGCATACCCGCTCCCACCCGGGCCCGGGGGCGAGAAGCAGCGACCAGCGTTACCCTTGGGCACGTGACCGGTTCTGGTGGTTCGTCGGGTTCAGCGGGTATTCCGGGTGCGGGTGACACGTCCGCTGCGGCGCGGACGGGCGAAGGGTCGGGTACCGATCAGAAGCCGATCGTCGTGGCGAGCAATCGCCTGCCCTTCACGTTCCAGCGTACGGCAAAGGGCCTGGAGCGGCGCCGCGCACCCGGGGGCCTCGTATCGGCCCTCGAGCCGGTCCTGCGCAAGCGCGGCGGCACGTGGATCGGCTGGCCGGGGATCGACGTCCGCGAGGGGGAGCAGATCGCCTCGTCGAGCGAGCCGTACCAGATCTCTCCCGTTTCCATCAGCGAGACCGAGATCGAGCGCTACTACCACGGGCTCTCGAACCGGACGCTGTGGCCGCTGCTCCACTCGCTCACGGATCGCGCGCGCTTCGACGGAGCGGACTGGGGCGTCTACGTGGACGTCAACCACCGCTTCGCCGACGAGGCGGTCCGGCAATCGAAGCACGCGGGTCTGATCTGGATCCACGACTACCAGCTCATGCTCACCCCCGGCCGCATCCGCGAGCAGCTCCCCCAGGCACCTCTCGCCTTCTTCCACCACATCCCCTTCCCGCCCTTCGACATCTTCCGGCTGCTCCCCTGGGATCGGGAGCTGCTGCGCAGCCTGCTCGCATGCGATCTGATCGGGTTCCACGTACGGGGCTACGTCCGCAACTTCCTGGACTGCGTCGAGCGCACGCTCGGCGCGCGCGTCGACCATCGCAAGATGGTCGTGGATTATGGAGACCGCACCACCCGCGTCGGGGCGTTCCCGATCGGAATCGAGTTCGACCTGTTCGAATCACTCTCGACGGCTGCCCCCGCCCGGCCCGAGTCGGAGCGCGAGCGCGTGGTGCTCGGCGCGGACCGACTCGACTACACGAAGGGCATCGTCGAACGGATGCGCGCCTTCGCGCGTCTCCTGGAGCTTCATCCGGAACACCGGGAGAAGGTGGTGCTCATCCAGCTCGCCGTACCGAGCCGTGCCCAGGTGGCCGAGTACCGCTCGCTCAAGCGGGAGATCGACGAGCTGGTCGGAAGCATCAACGGCCGATTCGCCACGGCCGGCTGGTCCCCGATCCGGTATCTGTACCGCTCTTTCAGCCAGCAGAGGCTGGCCGCCATGTACCGCGACGCCGACGTGGCTCTCGTCACTCCCCTGCGAGACGGCATGAATCTCGTCGCCAAGGAGTTCGTCGCGTGTCAGGTGGGAGAGCCGGGAGTGCTGGTGCTCTCGCGCCTGGCCGGCGCCGCCGACACCATGCGGGAGGCGCTTCTCGTCAATCCCTACGACGAGGACGGAACCGCGGAGGCGATCCACCGCGCCCTCACCATGGACGAGGGCGAACGCCGCTCGCGCGTCGCCGCGCTGCGCCGCCGCGAACGCCGCGACGACCTCGATGCGTGGACGAGCTCGTTCATCGAGGCCGCGAGCCACAGCCGCGACGCGCTCCAGCCGCTGTCCGACGAGGACTTCGACGACTGGCTCAGGGAATTCCTGAAGACCTACCGCCTGTCGCTCTTCCTCGACTACGACGGAACGCTCACGCCCCTACAGGAGCACCCGGACAAGGCGCTGCTCTCTCCCGAGATGCGCAAGGCGATCCGGACGATCGCGAACCGCGGTGACACCGACGTGGCGATCGTGAGCGGGCGCTCGCTCGAGGGGGTTCGCCAGGTGGTGGGCGAATCGGAGCTCACCTACGCGGGCAACCACGGGCTCGAAGTGGCGGGACCCGACATCGATCACTTCATACACGAGGACCTGGTCCACTACCGCGAGCGCGCCGACGAGCTCGCCAACAGCCTCGATGCCCTGGCGGCCCACGGCGCCTGGACGGAGCGCAAGGGCCCCACTCTCACCTTCCACTACCGCGCGGCTCCCGAGAACCTGCGGGAGGGTCTGATCGAGGAGGCGCATCAGCTCATCAGCGCGGCGGGCTATCTGGCGCGCGGCGCCCACTGTGCGGTGGAGGCGCGACCGCCGATCGGCTGGGACAAGGGCCGCGCGGTGCTCCACATCCTGCGCGAACGCTACGGGCCGGCCTGGTCCGAGTCGGTGCGCGTGATCTACGTCGGCGACGACCAGACCGACGAAGACGCATTCCGCTTCCTCTCGGGGCTGGCCGAGACCTTCCGCGTCGGCCCCGCGACGACTGCCACGATGGCGACCCGCCGGCTCCCGGACGTGGAGGCGGTGCGGGCGCTGCTGGAGTGGTTGGCCCGGCGTCGCGTCACCGGATGACGCTGGAGCCGCTGGCCGTCGGCCTGCTGGCCTGTGCCGCGCTCCTCACCTCGATCCTCTCCGCCATCCTCGGCATGGCGGGCGGCATCACGCTGCTGGCCGTGATGCTGCTCTTCCTGGAGCCGCTGGCCGCGGTCCCGGTCCACGGCGCGATCCAGCTCGTCTCCAACGGATCGCGCACCGCCATCCAACGCCGACACGTCGAGTGGGGGCTCCTCGGGAGCTATGCGGTCCTGCTGGTTCCCATGAGCGCCGTCGGCCTGGCGCTGGCCCGGTCCCTGCCTCCGCAGACGGCGCGCGTGCTGATCGGGGTGTTCGTACTGGTCGCCGTGTGGGCTCCCCACTGGCTGTTCATCCGTACGGATCCGGATCGAATGACGCCGCGCCGGCGCTTCTTCCTGTTGGGCGGCGTGATCGGTCTGCTGAACCCGACGGTGGGGGCGACTGGAGTCCTCCAGGCTCCGTTCTTCCTGAAGCTCGGCATCTCCCGGCAGGGCGTGGTCGGCACGCAGGCCGCCTGTCAGACACTCGGACACCTGGTCAAGATCGCGCTGTTCGGCCTGGCGGGCTTCGCATTCCTCGAGTTCGCCGCACCGCTGCTCCTGCTGTGCGCCTCCGTGGTGGTGGGGACCTGGATCGGCAGCCGGATCCTGGGACGGGTGAGCGAGGAGGTCTTCGTGCAGCTCTACCGGGGTGTCGTGACCCTGGTGGCGCTGCGGCTCGTCGTCTGGGAGGGACTCGCGGTCGTCGGTCTGCGTTGAGGCGAGCGCCACGGCCCGCAGGCCGTGGCGCTGCATGTGCCGGCGCAGGGTGGAGCGGGGGATCCCGAGGCGGCGAGCGGCGCGCGCGACGTTGCCGCAGGCGTCCCGCAGCGCCGTGGCGATGCACTCGCGGGTAGGAGGCTCGACCCGGGTCGGGAAGCGCTCCCGATGCTCCAGCGGGCGGACCTCCGCCTGCTCGCGATGCTCCGCCAGCCACAGCGCATCGGCGAGCGCGCTGTCGAGATCCCGGGGGCCGATCGCCCGGCCCGCGCAGCGAATCGTGAGTCGCTCCAGCACGTTGCCGAGCTCGCGCACGTTGCCCCACCAGGCTCCCGCCTGGAGGCGCGCCAGCGCCTGACCTCCGACGATCGGAGGCGGCATCCCGACGCGACGCGCCGTCGCCTCGAGCCCCGCGCGAACCAGCAGCGGGATGTCTTCCCGTCGCTCGCGGAGCGGGGGCAGCTCCAGACGCAGCACGTTGAGACGGAAGTAGAGATCGGCCCGGAAGCGCCCCGCCCGGACCTCGCGACGCAGATCGCGGCTGGTGGCGGCTACGATGCGAGCCGTCAGCGTACGCGTGCGAGCTCCGCCGACGCGCTCGTACTCCCGTTCCTGGAGGACGCGGAGCAGACGCGCTTGGAGACACACGTCGAGCTCCCCCACCTCGTCGAGGAACAGGGTGCCGCCGGCGGCGAGCTCCAAGCGTCCACTGCGCCCGGCCACCGCTCCCGTGAAGGCGCCCCGCTCGTGGCCGAAGAGCTCGCTCTCGATGAGAGATGGGGAGAACGACGCGCAGTCGGCGTGGATCCACGGGCCGTCTCGCCGCTGGGACCAGCGGTGCAGTGCGTGCGCTGCGAGTCCCTTCCCCACACCGGTCTCTCCCGTCAGCAGCACCGTGGCATCGAGTGGTGCGATCCGCAGCAGCTCGCAGCGCAGACTGCGCATGGAGCGGCTCTCGCCCACGATCTCCCGCGCGAGCCGCGCGCGATCTCGTTGCGCCTCGGAGTCGGCGCCTCGCAGCGCGCAGCCCCACTGGGCGCAGGTTCGTTGCTCCATTCCAATGACCTCCCGGTGCGATGGCCTCCCGGTGCGACGGCCTCCCGGTGCGATGGCCTCCCGGTGCGACGGCCCATGGTGCCCCTGCGTCGGGGTTCTCGACGAGACGCCGGGCACGCCGAGACAGCAGACACCGGGTCGACTCGCCGCGCCACGCCCAAGGGCCGCCGGTGCCGCAGGAGCGCGGCGGAGGTCCACTGGAGCCCGCCGGGGGGCGTCGGACGCCGTCGGTCCGCCGGCGCACTCCGTCGCTGACAAGCTGCTCGGGATCCGAGACACTAGGGAGGTGGGCCCTCCGCGCAGCCCTCGCATCCGCCCGGGGTTCGGCCATCGCGTGGTCGTGGTTCCCCTCCTCGCCCTGGCGTGCTCCGGCGGCGACGCCGCGGAATCCGAACCCACGGCCGCCGCGGAACGGGCGCGCGTCGAGCGGATCGTGGTGGCCACGGGGACCATCGAGCCCGCTCGCGAGGTGGAGGTGCGCCCGCGCATCGCGGGCATCGTCGAGAAGATCCTCGTGGACCCGGACGACACGGTGAAGCCGGGGCAGCCCCTGATCGAGATCGAGCGCGACCTGCTGGAGGCGCGGGTGCGGGAGGCCCAGGCGGCGCTGCGGGAGGCCCAGGTCGAGGAGCGCTATGCGCGCATCGAGGTGGAGCGCGCGGAGGAGCTGGAACGAGGCGGCGCGGCCTCGCCCCAGCAGGGCGACACGGCGCGCTCCCGCGTCGAGCTCGCCGTGGCCCGGGTCGCGCGAGCGCGGGCCGCCCTCGACAACCTGCGCACCCAGCTGGGCTACGCGACCGTCCGCTCGCCGCTGGCCGGCCGTGTGCTCGACGTGGACGTCGAGGAGGGCAGCGCGGTCTCTCCGGTCACCGCCGTGACGGGCGGCACCCTGCTCCTCTCCCTGGCCGCCACCGACCGGCTTCACCTCGAGGGACTGGTGGACGAGAACGAGGTCGCGCGGGTCGCCGTCGGACAGGAAGCGCGCATCCGCACCGAGGCCTTCGGCGACCGCATCTTCCAGGGCCGGGTGCGCGAGATCGCGCCCCTCGGTCAGCGCATCCAGAACGTCACCTACTTCGAGGTGGAGATCGAGGTGGAGGACGACGAGGGCGGGATACTGCGACCGCGCATGTCGGCGGACGGAGAGATCATCGCGCAGGTCGTGGAGGACGCGATCGTCATCCCCGAGACGGCGCTCCGGTACCGGAGCGACGGCACGTACGTGGAGGTGTTGAGCGACGAACGCAACGGCGTGCCCCCCGAGACGCGAGACGTCGAGATCGGGATCGTCGACGGAACGCAGGTGCAGATCCTCTCGGGCCTCGAGCCCGGGGAGAAGGTGCGACTCCAATGAGCGCCCCGCCCAGGGACGACGCGGCTCGCTGCGCGATCGAGGTCGAGGGACTCCACAAGGTCTACGACACCGGACCGGTCCAGGTGCACGCCCTCAAGGGCATCGACCTGCGCATCGACCGGGGCGAGCTGTTGGCCATCATGGGCCCCTCGGGATCGGGCAAGACGACCCTGATGGAGGTGCTGGGCTGCCTCTCCCGCCCCACGCGCGGCCGCTACAGGTTGGGAGGCCGCCCCGTCGACCAGATCGGAGCGGACGGTCTCGCGCGTCTGCGGGGCGAGGAGATCGGCTTCGTGTTCCAGAGCTTCAACCTGCTGCCCCGGCTCTCCGCCGCGGAGAACGTCGAGCTCCCGCTCGGGTACCGGGGAGTGGGACGACGGGAGCGCCGGCGTCGCGCGCTCGAGGTCCTCGGGCGCGTGGGCCTCGGCGCACGCGCGTCGCATCGGCCCAGCGAGATGTCGGGCGGCGAGCGCCAGCGGGTCGCGCTGGCGCGGGCGCTTGTGAACCAGCCCACGCTCGTGCTCGCCGACGAGCCCACCGGCAACCTGGATTCGCGGACCGGGGACGAGATCCTCGCGCTCTTCGGCGACATCCACGCCGAGGGCGGCACGGTGGTGATCGTCACCCACGATGCGCGGGTCGGAGAGCGGGTGCGGCGCCGGCTCTCGATCCGCGACGGGCGGATCGAGGCGGACGAGGCGAACGACGCCTACGGCTGAGTAGGCCGGCGGACCTGCGGGAGAAGCAGCGAGAAACGGAATGGACGGCGTCGAGGCGATCCGCCAGGCCATGCGCCAGCTCCGCGCCCACAAGCTGCGCGCGGTCCTGACCCTGTTCGGACTCGTCTGGGGCACTGCGGCGGTCATCTTCCTGGTGGGCTGGGGCGAAGGCGTGAACGCCATGCTCGAACGCGGCTTCTTCAAGACCGGGAAGAACCTCGGTCAGATCTGGGCGGGACGCATCGGGGAGGACTTCACGCCAGCGGTGGATCGGCGCTTCCTGTGGTTCACCCTCGAGGACGTCGAGCGACTGCGGCGGCGCAGCAGGCTGCCGGAGCTGATCGGGGCGGAGATCGGCGACTTCATGGCCGCGACGTACCGGCAGCGCGCCATCAATACCGACGTGCGCGGCGTCGACCCGGAGGTGCTGGAGATCCGGGGCGTACCGATCGCCGCAGGCCGCGGCATCGCGCGCTCCGACCTCGACCACCGGCGACGCGTCGCGCTGCTGGGCGAGAAGACGCGGCGACGCCTGCTCGGCCCCGAGGGCGGCGTGGGGAGCCGCATCCGTCTCGCAGGGACACCGTTTCGCGTCATCGGAGTGCTGAAGGAGATGGGCGCCCAGCTGAATCGGGATGGAAACGAGATCGACGAGCAGATCTGGGTACCGCTCACCACCTTCCATGCCCACTGGCCCCGTTGGTGGACCGACGATTTCTACGTACGCACCATCCTCTACCGCATGCGGGACCGCCACCTGTTCGACGAGACCGAGCAGGAGATGCGGGCGATCCTGGCGGAGCGACTGGGAAGCGCTCCCGACGACGACGAAGCCATCGTGGGCTGGAGCCCGGTGAAGATCCTGAGGCAGCTCCCGATGGACCAGACGAAGGGCCTGATGCTGATCCTCGCCACCGCGACCCTCGTGATCGGTGGAGTCGGCACCCTCAACATGATGCTCGACGCCGTGCACGAGCGCCGCCGGGAGATCGGTGTGCGAATGGCGGTGGGCGCACGGCGGATCGACGTGGTGGGCCAGTTCTTCCTCGAGACCTTCGTCGTGGTCGCCGTCGGGGGTGTACTGGGCGTCGCGCTCGGCGTGGGGGGCTGCCTGGTCCTTTCGAGCTTCCACGTCCCGGACCTGATCCCCATCCCGGAGCTCAGCCTGTGGGTGGTTGCGCTGGCGATCGGGGTCATGTCCGCCGTGGGACTGGCGGCGGGTGTGGTGCCCGCCTGGCGGGCCTCGCGCGTCGACCCCGCCGTGACGCTGCGGATGGACTAGCCATTGCTCGACCTGCTCCTCGACACGCTGCGCAGCCTGCGCGCCCACGCCCTGCGCTACTTCCTGACGTCGCTGGGCATCGTCTGGGGCGCCTTCATGCTCACCTACCTCTCTGCCAGCATGGAGGGAACCAACCGGCACTTCGTCCGGGCGCTCGAGTCGGCGGGACCCCGGATCGTGTACGGCGGAAGCGGCGTGGTCCTGAAGCACCGGGTCGGGGAGCGCGGCGCGCGAGCCGTCGAGATGGAGTGGGAAGACGTGGAACGGATTCGCGCTCTCGTGGACGTGGAGCACGCCTCGCCCTCGATCGAGCTGCGGAACCAGATCCTGCGGGTGGGCCGTCGCACCAAGCTGCTGACCGTGCAGGGGGTGAGCGAGGAAGCGCAGTTCATCCGGAGCTTCGACGTGGAATCGGGCCGCTTCCTCTCGCCCCTCGACATGGAGCGCGGCGCGCGTGTGGCCTTTCTCGGCGCACGCGCCGCGGAGCGTCTCTATGGCCATGCGCAGGCGACCGGGCGCCGTCTCCAGATCGGAGGCCAGGGCTTCCGCGTGGTGGGCGTGGCGGCGCGCAAGGGCGAGCAGCTCATCAACCCGGACCGGCCCGACGATCTGGCGGTCCTCATTCCCTACACGACAGCGCGTCGCTGGTTCACGCGCAGCGACGTCATCGAGCACTTCGTCTTCGCCCCGGAGACCCGCGAGCAGAGCTACCCCGCGGTGCGGAGAACCCGGGAGATCACGGGCCTCCACCACGACTTCGACCCGGAGGTGGAGACGGCCATGTGGTTCTTCAACGTGCAGGAGATCCTGGGCATCGTCCGGCTCCTGCTGCTGGCGCTGCGGATCTTCCTCGTGACGGCCGGCCTGACGACGCTCGTCGTCGGTGCGATCGGAGTGATGAACATCATGCTGGTGGTGGTGGGCGAGCGCACCCACGAGATCGGTCTGCGCAAGGCGGTCGGAGCCTCGAATCGGGCCATCTTCCTCCAGTTCCTCGCCGAGGCCGCGGCCGTCTGCGCGACCTCCGGCGCCATCGGAAGCGCGCTCGGGATCGGCGCGGCACAGCTCGTCGCGCGCCTGCTGCCACCGGAGAGCCCGCTCGCCTCCGCGCCGGCCATCGACCCCTTCACTCTCGCCACCATCGTCGGCGCACTCGTGCTGGTGGGCATGGTGGCCGGCCTCGTCCCGGCCCTGCGCGCCGCGAGCGTCCCGCCCGCCGAGGCGCTGCGGGCCTGATGCAGCCGGATCGACGTCCCAGCGGGAGCCCCGCTACAGCAGGATCACGCTCCGGATCACCTCGCCCTGGTGCATGTGGTCGAAGGCGTCGTTGATCTGCTCGAGGGGCATCGTCTCCGTCACCATCTCGTCGAGCTTGATGCGGCCCGTCATGTAGCGGTCCACGAAGGCCGGGAGCTGCGTACGCCCCTTCGTGCCCCCGAACGCGGTCCCGCGCCAGGAGCGCCCGGTGACGAGCAGGAAGGGCCGCGCGTGGATCTCCTCGCCCGCGCCCGCCACGCCGATGATGATCGACTGCCCCCAGCCCCGGGCCGTGCAGCGCAGCGCCTGGCCCATCGTCTCCACGTTCCCGATGCACTCGAACGAGTAGTCGACGCCGCCGTCGGTCATCTCGACGATGGCGTCGCTCACGTCGTCGAGGCCGCTCGGGTTCACGAGATCCGTCGCGCCGAGCTGGGTGGCGAGCTCGAACTTCTTCGGGTTGAGGTCCACCCCGATGATGCGCTCGGCGCCCGCCAGCACCGCGCCCTGGATCACCGAGAGCCCGACCCCGCCCAGGCCGAACACCGCCAGCGACGAGCCCGGCTCCACCTTCGCGGTGTGGAGCACCGCGCCGATGCCGGTCGTGACCGCGCAGCCGAGCAGGCAGATCTTCTCGAAGGGCGCGTCCTTGCGCACCTTCGCCAGCGCGATCTCCGGGAGCACCGTGTACTGCGCGAAGGTGGAGGTCCCCATGTAGTGATGAAGGGGCTTGCCCGCCTTGGAGAGGCGGCTCGTCCCGTCGGGCATCAGACCCTGTCCCTGGGTCGCGCGCAGCGTGATGCAGAGATTCGTCCTGCCCGAGAGGCAGAAGCGGCAGTTGCGGCATTCGGGGATGTAGAGCGGAACCACGTGATCACCTGGCGCCACGGAGTCGACGCCCGCCCCCACCTCTTCGACGACCCCGGCGCCCTCGTGCCCCAGCACCGCGGGGAAGAGCCCCTCCGGGTCCTTGCCGGAGAGCGTGTAGGCGTCGGTGTGGCAGACGCCGGTCGCCGCGAGACGCACCAGGCACTCGCCGGGCTTCGGCCCCTCGAGCTCGATCTCCTCGATCTCGAGTGGACGACTCGCCTCCCACGCGACCGCGGCCTTCATCTTCACGTCGAGCCCTCCCCGTGCGGATCCGAATGCGGACGCAGTATACCGCGGGATCGGCCGGGTCGACGCCAGTGGATCGAGGCGCGAGCCTCGGCCCCGCGCCCTCAGTACAGGAAGCGCTCCGCCATGAAGCCGTGGTGGTCGCCGATGCTGAGCTCGGAGCGGTCGCGAACGTCGTTGCGCGCGTCGTGGTCGAGGACGTGGCACACGTACATGTTCCGGTAGAAAGGCGACGTCTCGTGCGCTCGACGACCCGGCAGGCTGCGGTCGGAGTCGATCTTGCGCAGCGGGTTGCGCTGGTTGAACTCTTCGATGGCCAGCAGCTCCCCGCACCAGCGGTTCGCGAAGAAGAACCCGACGTCGTCGAAGTACATGCTCACGGCGGGGTTGTAGAGCTCGGGAGCGCCGGTCAGGCAGCGCAGCGCGCTGACGGTCCCGGAGTAGATGTCGACGTCGATGGACACGAAGCCGAGGGGCGCGTCGGCGCTGAGCGTCTCCATGAAGGGGCCCACCGTGTCCTTGATGTCGCCGAAGCAGAGCTCGGCCCGGCTCGCGATGCGTCTCTCCAGCGCGTCGCGTCCCTGCATGGCGAAGTCGCCGGTGTTCCAGATCTCGGGGTGGTCCTGGTAGCCCTTGACCTCGGGCAGCCCCTCGCCCGTGTCGAAGCCCACGACGCGGATCTCGATGCCCGTCTCCCGCTCGATCCTCGCGGCGAGCTCGATCATGTTGACCAGGCCGTCGCCGTTCGCGACGCCGAACTCGCAGACGGTCGTCTTGCGATGGCCGAAGTACGCGGCCATGTCGGCGGCGCGCAGCATCCCGTAGGCATAGTTGGGGCGATGCACCAGCCCCCAGCGCTCGCGCTCCCGGAGATCGCCGTTGCGGCGCACCCAGGACTCGTCTCCGAGAATGCGGCGCCACAGGGTTCCCAGGATCCGCGTCCTCGCACCGCGCCCTTGGCTCATCGACCCCCCCTTCGAGTCCGGCGCCTCTCGCGACACGCTCCGGTCAGGGACCGGACGCCACCCGGGCGCTCTGATTCTCGCCTATCGGAGTGCCGTTGTGTGGACTCAACCCGCGATCCGCGCGTCGCTCGCGCCGCCGCTGCCCTCGACCGGCTTCCCCGTGGGGCAGAACGTGGGGCAGAACCTGGGGCAGAAGCGCGTCGCGCTGCGTCAAGCAGCCGCCACGCGCCTCCGAAGAGCATGGGTGATGTCGCCTCGCAGCAATGCGGCCGCGCCGTTCGAAGCCGGTGCGAAGCCGCGCCCGCGGACCGGCCGCGTCGCCATCATCGTCCTGAGCTACAACCGGCGGGACGACCTGCTCGAGTGCCTCGAGAGCGTCCGGCAGCTCGCGTTCCGCGAGCGCGACGTGCTGGTCTTCGACAACGCGTCGGACGACGGATCGGCCGAAGCCGCAGAGGCACTCGGCTCGGAGATCCGGGTCGTCCGCTCGGATCAGAACCTCGGCGCTCCGGCGGGGCGCAACACTGCGCTCTCCAGCCTGCGAAGACGACTCGCCCGGCCGGGCGGAGAGGGCGGCGACGAGGAGTGCGGCTACGACGCCGTCCTGTTCCTCGACGACGACTCGCGGGTCGACGCGGAGTTCCTGGACCACGCCCACCGCGCGCTGTGTGACGACCCGGAGGTCGGCATCGTGTGTGGCCGCGCCTACACCGCCTGGCCCTCCCGCACGCTGCTGACCGTCGGCACGGAGATCGGCTTCTGGTCCGGCACGATCCGCGACCTGGGCGAGGGCGAGGCGGATTCGGGCCAATTCGACGAGCCGCGCTACGTCGACGCCTGCGGCTCCTTCGGCATGCTGGTGCGCTGGGACGTGTTCGAACGCCTGGGCGGCTTCGACGAGCGCTACAGCCCCTACGGGTTCGAGGACTACGACTTGTGCCTGCGCGCGTCGCGACTGGGATATCGCACGCTCTACGCGCCGAAGGCGATCGTGTACCACAAGGGCTGCAAGCTCGGTCGAGGCCCGGTCGCCCGTTACGAGCGCGCCAAGGCGCGCAACTACCTGCGCCTGCTGTACGCGCACGCGAGACCGCTGCAGCGGATGAGCCGGACCCTGTGGCTCCCCGTCGGCGCGGCTCCGGTGCTGCTCGGGCTCGCGCTCCGCGGCCATGCGCCGTCGCTGGCCGCCCAGCTGCGAGGCGTGCTCGACGTGCTCCGCGCCCCGGGCGACGAGCGCTAGCGGGTCGACCCGAGTCCGGTGGGCCGGCGCTGCAGCAGCGCTCGACGTAGAGCGGCGAGCGCGCAGTGAGGGGCGCTCAGCTTTCCGCTTCCGTCCGCCCCGCTGCCAGCGCCTCTTCGATCACCCGCCCGCACAGGTCGTCGGGCAGCGGGACTCCGAGCAGTGCGAGGAGGGTCGGCGCGAGGTCGACGAGGTGGGGCTCCTGCAGTCCCGACCGCGTCTCGAAGTCGGGCCCGGAGAGCAGGATCAGGCCCTGCGGCGAGTGGGCGCCGGGCCGCTTCTCCGGGGTCCTGCCGGAGATCCGTCCGAAGCGCGGGGAGTGGAGGCTCGTGATGGGCTCGTCGCGTTCCCAGCGAATCGAGAGGTCCGGAAGCTGATCCACGCGCTCGCCCGGGTAGGTGTCGCGCACCTTCACCACCTCCTGCACCGCCGGCCTTCCGGTGTCCGCGAGCGTGAGCTCGCGGAGCGCTTCGGTGAGCTCGCGGCACACCGCATCGTATTCCTCGGGTGCCACGGTACCCGAGGGCTCGCGGCCTCTCAGGTTGATCCGGACCATGCCCGCCCAGTCGTTGACGAGCGCAAAGGCCCGACTCTTCGACCAGCCCGATCCCGCGAAGGCGGCGCGCCGCGACCAGCGCGCCCAGAGCCGCTCGGGGGTGTACGCCCTGACGGCGCGGAGGAGGGGTTCGGGCACCCAATCGTTCAGCGCTCGAATCCGGTGCATTCCGGACTGGAACGCGCCCAGCGAGCGGTCCCCACCCCCGTAGCCCAGACGCGCGAGCACCTGGGGCAGCAGATGGTTTCCGCCGAAAGCGGGAGCCGGCCCCGAGCCGGAGAAGACGACGACGTTCGCGTCGGGCATGGCCCGGAGCAGCTTCCCGATGGCGCGGTCGTGCGCCTCGAGGAGGCGGAGCCGGAAGTCGGGCGCGCCGTCCTGCAGCTCCGGGCGGTACTCGGGGTGATGCGGATCGAAGACGTGGTAGAGGACGTGGGTGGCCCAGTGGGTCTCGGCGAACACGCCCACGAACAGGTCCCAGGGCCCGCGGCGCGCGACCTCCTCCAGCAACGCCCCCTTGGCGTCCACGCTCGCCAGGAGGCAGCCCGCCGCACTTTCGACACTCTCGGGTGTCGTCGGCCGGATGAAGCGCCGTCGGTCCGTATCCTTCAGCGGATGCTCGCCGACCCGCGCGCGGAGCTCGTCCAGGAGCGAGGGCGGTGAGGAGGCGGGCGGATGACCCGCCGCCTCGACCCCCCAACCCACGACCTGGACGCCGTTCTCCATGGCGACGGGGCGAGTGATGGGCACGTCGACGATGGCGCAACGCCTGCCGGCCTCGCTGGCGCGCTTCCAGAACGGCACGCCCGCCATCTGCGTCGGCGAGAGCTTGTCGATCCCATAGGTGCCGTTCACGAGCTGCATGTGGTAGAAATTGAAGCCGTGCCCCCCCGGACCGCGGCCCGTCTGGAAGCTCGGCCAGATGCAGCCGCTGGAGAGATCGCTGTCCGACTGGAGCGGTCCGATGCAGCCGTTGTCCCGGAGCTTTGCGAGAACCGGGAGGCGCCCTTCGGAGATCCCGTACTCGATCGTCGCCGGCTCGGCGATCTCGATCCCGATCGCCACCACGCCGCGTCTCCGGTTCCGTGTCGGCCCGTGCATGTGCGACCCCCCCCCGTGGTTGCGGTCTCGGGATCGCATCGGACGTCCGGGGCCGTGGCTTCAGCGCGGACCGCACCGGGACTTCCGTCACTGCGACGTCGAGATGCCTCCGTCCACCGGGATGACTGCGCCGGTGAGGTACGCGCCGGCGCGGGAGGCCAGGTAGATCGCGACCCCCGCCATGTCGTCGGGACGGCCGATGCGGCCGAGCGGACAGGCGGCCGCGATGGCGTCGCCGAAGCGATCGAGGGTCGCCTCCATCATCTTGCTCTCGAAGGGCCCGGGCGCGACCGCGTTCACCGTGATGTGCTTCGACGCGAGCTTGCGCGCCAGCGTGCGGGTCAGATGGTGGACCGCGGCCTTGCTCGCCGAGTAGGCGTAGGTCTCGAGCATCGGCGCCTGGATGCCGTCGATCGAGCCGATGTTGATCACGCGCGCCGGGTCCTCTGCGCTGGCCGCCGTCTCGAGCTGCGGGAGCAGCGCGCGCGTGAGGTGGAACACGGACTTGACGTTCAGCGCCAGCACCTTGTCCCAGGCGGCGTCCGGGTACTCCTCCAGCGGCGCCCCCCAGTTCGCGCCGGCGTTGTTCACCAGGATGTGGAGGGCCGGCTCGCGCGCCGCCACCTCCGCGGCGAGCCGTCGCGCCTCCGCCTCGGTCGAAACGTCCGCGGGCAGCGCCGTGCAGGTGCCGACCTTCGAGAGCTCGGCCGCCACCTCCTCGCACACCTCGGCCTTGCGCGACGAGATGTAGACGCGCGCCCCCGCCTCCACGTAGCCGCG
>JAAUYK010028084.1_pt1 | contig 32254 bp, 24 predicted proteins | sample 7278021 | NCBI WGS metagenome assembly JAAUYK01 (sample SAMN14350223, study PRJNA611818) | marine sediment metagenome | isolation source: surface marine sediment (1.8m) | place: French Polynesia: Moorea | collected 2018-08
CTAAGTGAGTTAAGCATTTGTCTTTGTTCTTCTAAAGTTTGATTAGAAGAACGGGCAAAAAGAACAATATCATCCACTGATTCTTCTAACTGCATCATTTCTTCTAATAAATTCTGCACAATAGAATAAACCGTGCCATAAGAATCCATTTCTAATGAGTCAAAATCAGTGGCTTCTGAAAGAGTATATAAGGAAGAAAAGTCCACAGTATTTTCTCCATTGCCAGAGTTTTCCAGACCTTTTTTCTTTCCATAACGTTCAGGTCTAACTACCATTTGATCCGATAATTTTTTGAGGTTTTCTGTAATTTTTTGAAAATAAGAAAAGCGTTCAACTAAGTCTTTTACTTTGTTTTGTAATTGTTCATTTTGTAGGGATAAACTATTACGGTTAATTACCAATTCCCCCACTAAATTATTCATTTTTTCCAACCTGTTAAAATCAACCCTAACCGAAAGCAGACCCGCCTTTTTTTCTTTCGAGGATCTTTCTGTTTGAGATGAACGTCGTTGTCCTTTCGTCGCTTTAGAAGAACGAGTTGCACCACTGGAACGGGTGGGACGATTGGAACGAGTAGTATCAGAAGAATGTCTAAAGGTTTCACGGGAGACGGGTTTTCCTGTAATTGATGGATTACTTTGTTCTTCAACGGTTGGTAAGGTCTCAAAAATATTTTCTACCGACTCAATAAAAGTATCGATATTTTCTTGAATTTTTGTCTCATTAACTTCAACTTCTAAGGATAAAGTTTCTTCTTTGGGGGTTTCTACCTTGCCAAATAAATTATCTAAAGAAGCAGCAAAAGGAACCTCCTCCACCGGTTCAGATAGCTCCCCAACAGGTTCTCCAAAGACATCATCCAAAGCAGGAACCCCTTCCCAGTCCGGTTCTTCTTTTTCGGCGATCGTTGAACCAAAAATATCATCTAATGGAGGCGAATCACTAAACTCTAAGGACTTAACCGGAGTTTCTTGTTCAACCTCCACCCTATCTACAACAGCATCATCAGAGGATAATAATGACTGGGCCGCTTCCTCATCTTTCTCTGAAAAGAGATTATCCAAAGAAAATACAGAATTTTTGTTAACAGAAGGTTCTGAAGGTATTTCGACCACAGGAGCAGACATTGGCGTTTCCAGGATATTCCCTTGTGCCAAACTTAACAACGCCTCAGAAGGTTGACCCCCCGAAGTGCGATCGCCTTCCACTAAAACTAAATGTTGACTCTGTTTTAAGTCCCCTAAAGCCACCTGAGCAATAGATAACGCCTCTGAGGGTAACTGTTCGAGAGCCTGTACCATATTCTGAACAATCTTCCCAAACCCTGGTAGGCCAAGGATTTCAGAAAATCCACTGAAAACTTCCCCCTGAGTGCGTAAGGTTTGAGTTATTTGTTCATTGTCTCCAGAGGCCAAAGCTGTTTCAATTTCTTGTAAACCTTGAGCCACATCTACTTCAAACAGAGAAGAAACAATATCAATTCCCAAATCTGCTGAAGATGGGAGATACTGTTCCCCTTGAGCCATACTATCCCCTAAAATAGCCTCAATGGCTTCAAATATAGGCAAAGCAGTGTCGATGGCCCCCTCTTCATCAAAACTCCCTGTGATGATTTGGTCTTCTAAGGGATCACGCAAGTGATCGAAACCCTCTAATAATAGGTTTTCTAGCTCATCATCGATTATCACTGTCTCATCATAGAGAGCCTTAAAAATGTCTTCGAGACGATGGGCGATGATTTTGATGGTATCCAGTTCAACACTGGCCGCCCCACCTTTAATAGAATGAGCCGCCCGCATAATTTCGTGAATGGTTGAGGTATCACGCTCTTCTTTGAGGGTAAGTAATCCAGTTTCAATAATGTAGAGAAGTTCGGGGGCTTCTTCAATGAAAAATTGATAGGCTTGATCGCGGATGTCAGGGTTCATCATGGTTTTTGGGAGACGGGGAGATGGGGTGACGGGGTGACTGGGAGATGGGGTGATGGGGTGACTGGGAGATGGGGTGACTGGGTAACGGGGTGACTGGGTGACTGGGAGATGGGGTGACGGGGGGAGCGAAATATTAATATTGTTTCTAGTCTTCCCACACTCCCCACACTTCCCACACTCCCCACACTTCCCACACTCCCCACACTCCCCACCCTTTCTATTTCCTATTCAACTTTAAACCGTTCAACATTGGCTTGTAATTGTTGGGCCAGGAGTAGTATGTCTTGGAAAGATTTTGCTAAATCAAGGACAGAAACCGAAGTATTTTCGGCAATAGTAGAAACGTCTCCCATGACTTCATTCATAGACTTAGAGGTCAGAGATTGGTCTTTAGCAGCCTCGAAAATGGCAGTTACTAAGCCATCAATCTGTTGAGAAGTGACTGTTATCTGTTGCAGACTATTACGGGTTTGTTCAACTAATTCGGTTCCTCGCAATACTTGTTCAGTCCCCGTTTTCATAGTTTGGGTGACTTCTTTAGTTTCGCTTTGAATACTGTTAACTAAGGTTTCAATTTCTGCGGTAGCTTCTGCTGAACTGGTGGCTAAACCCCGTACTTCATCGGCAATGACGGCAAAGCCTCGTCCTTGTTCTCCGGCGCGGGCTGCTTCAATAGAAGCTTTGAGCGCGAGTAAATGGGTTTGTGCTGCGAAACGACTAATTAAATTAACTACCTTAGAAATCTTTTGGGACGATTCTCCTAAATGTTGAATTTTCTTAGTGCTTTCTGTCACGGTGTCTTGAAGAGAGATGATACCGTCCATGGTTTGATTAATGGCCTGTTCTCCAGCAACGACATTTTCGGAGGCTTTTTGAAAGGCTGTTAATGTTTGTTCCGCGTTTTCGGTGACAAAATTAATCGATTTACTCATGGCCGTTAAGCCATCGCCTGCTACTGTAATTTTTTCGAGTTGTTTGAGAGATTCTTCGGCTAAATTTTCGATTAAATGCTCATTATTGTTGGTGGTCTCAGAAAACTGTTGCGCAACAGTTGTAACTTGAGTGACTAAGGAACGAAGGTTTTCCACCGTTGCGTTATAAGAGTCAGCAATAGTACCAATTTCATCTTCAGTGACTTCAGCGCGAATGGTGAGATCCCCTCTACTAATGGGTTCTACTGCCATCAACAATTTTAAGGCTCTCTGTTGTAATTTTTCTTTGGCCATGCGTTGTTGTTCAGAAACAACGGTTTGCTCATGCAACAGTTTAGCCCGTTCTAAGGCGACCCCAACTTGTACGGCGACTTGGGTTAAAAAGTCAATTTCGGGTTGTTGCCAATGACGAGGACTTTGACAATTATGAGCAATCAGTAATCCTAATAATTCTCCTCCTGCTACAATAGGAACAACTAAATTGGCCTGAATTTCTAAGCTTTCCAGTTGTTGCAGATAACAAGAGTCTAAACCGGCTTTATGAATATTAGTTAGGGCTTTAACCCATCCTTGACGATATTTATCCACAAAAGATTTCGCAAAACAAGGATCAGGAATATTCTGCCCTAAGGTGGCCGGATAGGCTGGATTAACCGATTCCGCGATTACGGTTCCTTTCCAATTTTCATCAAAACTATAGACAATAACTCGGTCCGTTTTCAGTGCATCACGACTACTTTGAACCACTAAATCAAAGAGATTTTCGGTAATTATTTCTGTGGAAATTTTTAAGGTAATTTCTTTAAGAACACGGGCTAACCCTGATTCTAAAGCCTTCGTTTGGGCTAGAGTTATACGGTTGATAGTAACTTGTATCTGGCTGACAAATTGTTTGAGGAAATTAATTTCTGTTTCTTGCCATTGCTCGTTATGGGTGCAACGTTGAGCAAATAAACAACCATAAAGGGTTTTTTGATTATAGATAGGGATAATCAATTGTTCTTTGACTTGCAACCTTTCTAAACTCTCTCGGTATCCAGAATTTTCGCTGATAGCGTCTAGTTGTTCGAGGGTCCACTCTTCTGTTGATAGGGTTGCTTGCAACTCTTGTAATAAACTTGTAGGAATCATCTCACTGTCATCCTCTTGTTCTAAAACAGAGGTAAAACCAGGACTAACTACTTCATACTTGACCTGGTCTTGATCATCTTCAGCAAAATAATAGATAAAGAGACGATCCAACTTAACTAAGCTTTTTGCTCCCTCTAACCCTCGATAAAACCAACTTTCCAAAGCCAAAGGATCAAGGGTTTGAGTAGAAGAAAGTTCTGCTAAAAAGCGGAACATTTTCGTTTTTTCCTGTAACCCTTCTTGATGAGTGGCAATATTGTTGGCCATCTCATTAAAATAGGTTCCTAACTCTCCCACTTCATCTTGAGAGAGACCCTCAACCCGAGCATGATAGTCACCACTGGCAAATCGTTGAGTCACTTTTTGTAAGCGTTTAATGGGTTTGGTAATAGCTGAGGCAATAATTCCGGCAACTACGACCACAACCCCCAAAACCGCCACCGATAAACCCAGTTGTAACACTAAACTATCTTTCAGGATTCGATTTAATCCCAGTTCGCGATCACCGTAAACCAAAATAGCAACTTCATTCCCGTTATGGTTAGGCAGTGCTTTGGCTGCCAGAGTATAGTTATGATTATTAACATATCCTCTTTCTCCAACGGTTTTGCCTTGAGCTTGTACTGCTTTTTTTAAGATAGATGTATTGGCAGGAAGGGCTGTGTTAAGGTTAGAATTCCTCAGTTCGGTTTTTTCAAAGGCAGTAGCTAAGGAAAATTGTTTATTTTCGGGATTATAAAGATAGACAGCACTATAACCAATATCTTGAAAAGTATGTACGTTTTTCTTAACAATATCCGAATTCCCGTTAACAATATCCCCAGAAATAAGAGTCCCGATTACAGTTTGTGTACCGGGTAGTTTAACAGGGGTAATGGTATAACGGATCAAGGCATCTTGGCCCCTCAGTCCGGCCGGTAGAGGTACTTTTTCTTGGATTAGTTCTTGTAAACTAACTAATTCACTGGTACGGATTTGTTTTTTTTGTGCCATGACCCGGGTAACTAACCCTTGAGGGTTAAATATTTCCCCCTGACGTGGACTATTAGCATTGGCAATAATACGTGAAGTTTTATCGACTAAAGTAACATATTCAAGACCATAAAGTTTTTGTTCATTTTTTAAAATAGATTCTAATTGAGTGCGAATTTCTGGAGATAAAGATTCTCCTTGATTAAAAATTTTTGTAGCTTCAATAATTGTAGGATGTTCTGACTTAGCGGTAGCACCTAAACCCATTTTGTCTAAATCGGTATTGTAATTGAGTTCACTAACAGCTAATTGAGATTTTGTTTGATAAAGTAAATGAGAGCGTAAACTACCAACTAAAGAGCTTGAACTTAACCCAATTAATCCCCCTAATGCAAGAAAAATTAGAGCAGTAATCATTTGAGTCTTGCGACTAATAGGCAAGTTATAAAATTGCTCAATCAGTGGCAATCCAGAAGAGCTTTTAGGGTTATATTTGACTACTTTTTTAGAAATAAAAGGCGAAGAAAGAGAGGTTTTTCCCCTTGTAGAAGAAGGTTTGGGAACTGGTTTAACAGGGTTTTGCATAGATAGTACTTAACAATTAATATTAACAACTCAAATAGGAAACAGCTTAATCTTTTGACTGCAAAAAATGGATTAATCTTCTACTGGTAAATTAATCAAAATTCCTCCCATCACATCTCCCACCTTAAAAATTTTGCTAGGATAACGTTGTTTATGGATAGGATGTTGATTATGACAGTCAATACAAGCAGCAGAAACAGCTTTATCAGGATAAAGAGCAGAGAAATATTTTTTCCCATCTTTAACCTGATATTCTTTATAAGGTAAGCCCGTATCTAATACTTCTCTCATTGCTTTTTTCTCAAAATTAGTGTTGGGAATATTATTCTCATTGAGACTCCAATCGGAAATAGCCCCATAACTAAACGCACTATTTTCTGAGGCTAATTCTGAAGTCATGCGAAACATTTGTGCTGGTAGGGGCAAAGCTTTCTCCTGTTGCCAATGTTCAGAAGCCCTAACAACGTTTTCATCTTTGAGCCGTTGCACAACATGTTTACCGTAAATGATGCGTTCAGACTTGATAATGCGGTGAATATAATCAGTTACCATATCCGCGGGGACTTTGGCTCCCAGTTGCCGGGCATCAAGGGTGGCACAAGAAACAACGACAAACCAACTGGCCACCCCGAGTATGATGAGGGTGATCAACCGCAGAAGGAATTTTATTGCTCGTAACTTTTGAATTAATGTCTGTATCATGGTTCTGTAGGCAGTATGCGAGTGGATAGGGTGCTAAGTGTGAGTAGTTTGGGGAGAATTTAGAATTTCTTTATTCTCTATTTCTCATGTTGCTACTTAACTTTGAACTGTCGGACACTTTCTTGTAAGGACTGAGCAATGGCTAAGAGTTCTCGGAATGAGTTGGAAACTTGGGCTGCTTCGCTGGAGGTTTTATCGGAGATGGCTGCCACTTGACTCATGGTTTGGGTCACCGTTTGACTGGTTTGGGACTGTTCAATGGCAGAACGGGTAATAGCTTCGACCAGTTCACTAATTTGAATACTCGCTACAGTGATCTGATTGAGACTTTTACGGGTTTCATCTACTAATTTTGTCCCGGTTACTACCTGTTCTGTCCCTGCTTCCATTGCTGCTACTACATCATTGGTTTCTGCTTGAATATCGGCAACTAGGGTTTCAATTTCGGCTGTCGCTTCAGCAGACTGACGGGCAAGCGATCGCACTTCATCGGCAACTACGGCAAAGCCTCGTCCTTCTTCTCCTGCGTGTGCTGCCTCAATGGAAGCATTCAGGGCGAGTAGGTTGGTTTGATCGGCAAAACTACTAATTAAGTTGACCACTTTAGAAATTTTCTGGGAGGACTCTCCTAACCGTTTCACTTTCTTGGCGGTTTCGGCTACTGTCTGACGAATGGCCATAATTCCGTCTACTGTACGATTCATGGCTTCTTCTCCCTGTTCTACGGTTTCAGTGGCTTTTTGAACGGTGGCTTCGGCTAATTCTGCGTTGGCTGCAACCGCACTAATGGAGGCGTTCATGACTTGCAGTTTATCTAAGGTCGCAGAAATATCCTGTGCCTGTTCAAAGGCTTCCTGGGATAAGGTACGAATAGCTGAGTCGTTCTGTTCGGTTGTCTCAGAGAGTTGTCCGGTGGCGTTTTGTACCTGGTTAACGATTTTTCTCAGGTTTTCGATGGTGGCGTTATAGGAGTCGGCAATAGTACCAATTTCATCTTCTGTCACCTTAGCCCGAATGGTGAGATCCCCTTGAGAAACCGGATCTACTTCCATCAGCAATTCTAATGCCCGTCTTTGCAGTTGTTCTTTAGCTATTCTTTGTTCTTCCTCAGATTTTTTCTGTTCTTCGAGGAGATCAGCCCTTTCTAGGGCAAACCCGATGTGAGTAGCAACCTGCGAGAAGAGGCTAATTTCTGGACTATTCCAGTTTCTAGGGCCGGAACATTGGTGGGTAATGTATAAGCCCAATAATTTCCCTTTACGAATCACAGGTGCGACTAAATTAGCACGGACTTTAAAGGGTTCGAGTTCCTTAAGGTGACATTCGGTTAATCCGGCGTTATAAATGTCTGGAGTAGCTTGAATCCTACCATCGAGGTATTTATCGACAAATTTAGTGGCAAAACAAGGGTCCATAATTTTCCCATCTAAAGCATGGGGATAACCCTCGGCCACATCTTCGGCCACAATGGTTCCTAACCATTTTTCGTCAAAGGTATACAAAAGAACTCGATCGCTTTTGAGAATACGACGCATCTGTTGAACCGCCACTTCCATAATTTCTTCTGTATTGATGGCTGTGGCGATGCTCACGGTGATACTCCGTAACTCTTGAGCGAGTCTGGCATCCAGTTTTTGTTGTTCCTCTAGGGTAACGCGGTCGATAGTAACGTTTAACTGTTCGGCTACACGCTGGATAAAGTTGATTTCTTGCTCTTGCCATTGATGGGGTTCTTGGCAATGATGGGCGATCAACAGGCCAAAAATATCCCCTTGCTTGATCACAGGAACCACTAAATTAGCTTGAATCTGCAACTTTTCCATCAGTTTATAGTGTTTGGGATGAAAACCGGCTTCATGGACATTATCCGTGGCAAGCACTCGCCCTTGACGGTATTTTTCCATAATTTCTCGGGGAATACAGCGATCGCTAATTTCCAGTTCTTTGGCACTGGGATAACCGGAAGCAACGGACTCATGAGCAATAAAAGAACTACCATCGAGATTAAATTGATAAATCACCACTCGATCAACTTTCAAAACCTCTCGTAACTGTTCCAAAGTGCGATCTAAAATTTCTTCTAATTCCTGACCATCGTTAATCACAGTACCGGCAATTTCTGCTAAGAGGTTGGCCTGTTGTGCGAAGAAGGTTTGTTTTTCCACTAAGCCATAAATTCGTTGGCTCATGGTGTTGACGTTTTTGGCTAAAATACCGAATTCATCATCTCCGGAGGCTTCTATTTCCACAGTTAAGTCCCCTTCACCAATTTTCTTGACCGCACGAGTAACACGGCGTAGAGGACTGATAATTTGTTCAGAAAGGAGAACAGCGGCAGTTCCAGCCAACCCGGCAGTGATTAAGGTTCCTAAAAAGATGGCGGAGAGGAGTTTTCTCTGGGGACCAAAAACCTCGGCATTATCTAGAGCAATCACTCCATTCCATCCTAAGTGGCCAAAACCATCGATTTTGGGAAGGGGTGCTAAAGCTAAAAATTGCTCCCTATCCATGGCTACTCCGGGTTTTTTTTGATTGGCAAGAGAAGGATAAATGGAGAATAAAGAGGGGGCTTGGACAGCTTTTAGTTCAGACTCCTGGCTTCTTTTATCTACTTGCCAGACACTATTGATGTAAGTGACTTTTACTCCTTGAGGGGCTAGAAATACCTCTTCATTGTCATTGACTAAATAAATATCTTTTTTGTGTTGATGGGATGCTTGATCAGTGCCTTTTTGAATCACTGTTTTTAGGTTTTCAACGGGCATCCGCGAACGAATGACCCCAATTATTTTCCCTGTTTGACTATCCTTGATGGGAGCGGAAAAATAAATATTAAACGTTTCCTCGGTGGTAGAAATGAGGGGTTGGCTAATGATAGCGGATTTAGTTTTAAGAACTTCTTGAAAGTAACTACGATCGCCATGATTTTTTAAAGGTGTGCCTTGAGATTGGGCAATGACATCCCCTTGTAAATCAAAGACGGCGATACTGTCATAAAATTGATAAATATCTGTATAACGATCTAAAATTTTTTGTTTATCTTGAGCAGAAAGACTATCTCTTAATTCTGCTTGGGTAAAGATGTTGAGGGTGGCCAAAGCTTGAATATCAAGATAGCGATCGCTCATAAAGCGAGATACTTGATTACTCAATGCCTCAACATGGGTAATTTCTGATTCTTCAATTTGATGATAAAGAATGTCACTAGAAATTTTATAGGCTAAAGAACCGACCACAACAACTGGCATAATACCAATGACCGTGGCTGCTAGAATACTTTTGGAACGTAGGGTTAAACGTTGGCACCATTGCATGACAGGCCAATGGTGCCAAGGGGGTGAGATGGTTGGAAATGGTTCTCTAGGGGGTTCAGGGGAGGGTTCAACCTGGCTTTCAATAGTCAACAGGGAAGACTTGGGGGTTTCGGTTTTAGAGGTATCTGGGGATTGATTTTCTACTAAAGAAAATGCCTGATCAACAGAACCATTATAGTTATTATTATCTTCAGTATTGTGGTTAGGAGAAATCTGAGTCATGGGATTAACTAAAAAATGAATATCAATAAACGGGTAGAATACTGCTAAGCTGAGTTAAGAGTTGGAGTTTTTCCCATGAGATAATCAGGGTTTAAGACTCTTGATTTTGACCAGTTGTCTATAAATTTTCTTATATTGAACTAAGGTCGCTAAGCTGCTAAATCACTCCGTAGTGACTGACTGGGAGACGGAGAGAGAGTTTTACTAATTTGTCAATAGGTTGTTTTCACAAGTCAAAAGTCAAAATTTTTAACTTAAGTAATAAGATTCAAAAAATGATTCTCTTCTTATTTTTATTCTTCATAAATGAAGAGGCTTTTAGGCTAAGTTTTTAATAAAAGCTTTTTCCTTCGTAAGCCCTAAACGATGTGTAGAATTTATAAAATAAGTGCTATATACAATAGAAGAGGATGGATATTTAACTTGTCGGTTCAATCATTAAGAGGGTTGGGGCATAGCTGCCAGAATTGCTTCTGGTTCGAGTACCACCCACATTTCTTGACCTTCTGGTAACCAATAACCTCGCAGAAAAGGGGCTAAACTGGAGCTAATAGCTGAGTCGAAAGAGGATTGAATTTCATTGGGGTTACACCATTCAATATCATCAACGCCAGTAACCACGGCTCCTAAATGCTGACGCTGAGCTTTAGGCACTCTTTGAGCGGGTGTTCCTGCATGGAGGATAATACTACGATAAATAGGGGTTACTTGTGGTTGTTGGTGCCAAGGGGTTAATCCCAGTAACGCCCCTAAATCGATTATCCAGAGAATTTCTCCTCGCCAGTTATAGACTCCCATAACCCAAGAGGGCATTTCGGGGATGGGAACGATTTGACCCAGGGGAATGGTGATCACTTCGGTGAGTTGGGTGACGGGCAACAGTAAAGTTGTGTCTGGAACTAAGCGAAATCGCAAAAATTGCTCTAGTTGCTCGGCGTTTTGATGGCTTAGGGTGGTTGTTGAAACGTTGGTTTGAGAAAATTGAGGTTGAACCACAATGGCTAACTCCTGATAACTTTAGGGGATGAGTTCTTGAATGGTGTTCAAAAATGTATCTTGATCTATGGGTTTGGGAATATAAGCGTCGGCCCCTTGCCGTTTACCCCAAAATTTGTCCACGTCTGTGTCTTTTGTGGAACACATAATGATGGGAATTTTACTGGTACGTTCTTCGGCTTTGATCTCCCGACAAATCTCAAAGCCACTCAGTCCGGGTAAAATCACATCGAGAACTATCAAATCAGGGAGTTCCCCATTCAATTTTTCTAGTCCTTCTTCGCCACTGGTGGCGATTTGGGGGATAATTCCTGCTAGTTTTAAATATCCGCTAATGATTGCTCTTTCTGTCACAGAATCGTCGATAACAAGGGCAGTTCCCATGATTATTTTTACCTCGTTTAATGATTGATTAATGTGTTTGATCAGAATTCCCTAGTCTTAGACTTCCCTTAAACTTAAGGAAAATAACATTGTTAACCCATAAAATTCCGAAAATTGACAATTACAAAAAAATTGGTACGAATGCTTAGACAACACTTTCTTGTTTGAGATTTTTGCGAATGGCACTTAAAACTAAGTCGGGATTAACTGGTTTACTCATAAAGTCTGTTGAACCCACCATTTTGGCCCGTACTCGATCCACAATCCCGTCATTTCCTGTGAGAATAATAATGGGAGTATGACGGAAAAAGGAGAGTTTTCTCAGTTGTCCACAAATTTCGTAACCGTTGGCGTTGGGCATCACCAAATCTAAGAAAATAACGTCTGGTTTACGGGCTAACAGAATAGCGATCGCTCTAAGAGGATCGTTAATGCCTAAAAATTGGTAGTTAGCCCCCACTAAGATTTTTTCTAGGGTTTGACACATCAAGGGACTATCATCCACACAGGCGATCAACGGACCGTCGGAAACCTCTGGAGTGGTTGCGGTGGGGTTTGTTGGGGGAAGGGAGACTGGGGGGGATAAGTCTTGGATGGTTATTAGTTCTATTAATCCCATCTGTATGTATGGCAGGAGAGAACTGGTGAGAGTCACTACATCTCGTTTCATGCGGATGGAGAGATCCCGTAGGGTTTGATTACCGTCTAGGAGTTGTTTGAGGGTTTGATAAACTTGGGGAGAGGTGCGTTTTTGTAATTCGTCTGCCTGGCGAATAATAGGGGACGAGTTGGGAGAGCGATCGGCGACTTTTGCTCCTTGCCAAGCTTGCCACTGTTTTTGAGCCTTGTTAATTAGTTGATCCGCGTCGATCAAAACTAATCGCGTAGAGAGCAAGTTGTCTTGTCTGAGTTGACAAGTGACTTCCATGCTTTGGGTAATATCAAATAGCACTTCGATAATTACTGAGCGAATCATTCTAGCAGCTTGTTCGCGACTAATTTTTTGTTGTTCTACCCACAAACACAGCAGTTCATATTCCCAACATAAACGAAAGTCTTGATTCCCTAACCTGGCTAAGTCTACTTGTAAAGAGGACAATTTACTGGCAATTTCGGGGAGATAACGGGCAATATGTCTTCTCCACCGTCTCACGGGATGGTTTCCCCCAGTGGCATACATAATTCGTCCTAAATACAAATAAAAGAACCATGTTTCTTGTTTGCTATTGGTTAAAACCAGTTGACCACTAAATCTAGGTTGTTTGAGGCTATCAAAAAACCCTGCTTGTCTTGATGGTGTAAATTCTGATATGGAAGTTGGGGTTTGATGAGGATAGGCAGTTGTCATCATTACATTTTGCATAAGGTGAGTCATCACACTGTTACAATTCTAGAGTTCCCTTAATTGCCCAAAAAATAACATTCCGAAGTGAGTAGGAGTGACGCATTGACAGATGATTGACCCTAATGTCGGGCAGAATACCCCATCCTTCCCTTCTGGGAGGAAACAGGAAAAGTATTTAAAGCGTTTAAATTCTCAATACCTCATATCCTAAAGGGGAAAAAGATTCATGAGTTTAGGATTATTCCTAAATATAACGGTCGTTATTTTGTCGCTCAATTTGTCTATGAAATTAAGGAGGAAATAGTAGAAAATCGAGATAAAGATCCATGTTTAAGCTTAGACTTAGGACTGAACAATTTAGTAGCAGCGATTGATACAAAAGGGTCGTCATTCCTAGTGGATGGACGAAAACTAAAATCAATAAACCAATGGTACAATAAGCAGCTAAGTAAATTACAATCTCTTAAAGACTTACCAAACATTGAACATTGAACATTGAACATCTTTCATTTTGGTTTCAAGCCTCTCCCTTTAGGGAGAAAGAAGTTTGGGAGAGGTTTCAAGCCTACTTCCAAACTAATGATAAATGATAAATGTTAAATGATAAATGAAATGACCAGAATATAATGCAGATAATCCAGAAACCTATGAATTTTCAGGAAAGAGAATAAAGAGAGGTTTGTATCGGACTAAGAATGAAAAATTAGTTAACTCAAATATTAATGGTTTTGCTAACATTGGAAGTAAAAGTAAAGCCAATCTTTTTTAAAAGAGAGAGGTATTAGAGGGGCTTTTGGTTGATCTAAAGCTATATTTATTGTGGCTAAAAAAGCTTAAAATTAAATTAATATTTAATCAACCAAAATGCTTCATTTCTAATATATAAGGGGTTACTATTAGCAGGAGGAGCAATCATTTTGACTTCTTTCATTAAAACATTATGTTCAACTTTCCAGTTAGTATAATCAGCAGATTCATCTTTTTCTTGTTCGGGACAACTATAAGTTACTTTTTGAATTTTATGATCATCAATTTCAAAAAAACGTCCACATTTTTGTGGTAAAATCATGATAACTAGCAAACGATTTTCTTGCTTAGGATATAAAGTAATGGTACTCGGTTGTTTAACACCAGTTGCTACTCTCCCCCAAAATTGAGCCGTTGCTGCATAGCTTTTTTGTCTAGGTTGAGGATTAACAATTGCTATTTCATTTAAAGGTTGAAAATCAGTTTTAACTTTTGATAATTCAGAAGGATTCAATAATAGTAATAAACTCATTGATAAACTTAAATTAATATTCATATTGCTGATGAATTTAGTATCTGTATTGTGTTAAAGTTTAACTAAAATTAGGTGATTTTTATTAATCACCGATGAGAGATATTTACGCTCACAAATTTTATAATCTTGTTGATTGTTAAATTAATCATGAAAAAAAACGAAATACTGATTATTGGTTATGGTAATACCCTAAGAGGAGATGACGGAGTTGGTTATAAAATAGCAGAAATCATTGAACAATGGAACCTTGATAATATAACATCTTTTGCCGTTCATCAACTCACCCCAGACTTAGCGAAAAATATTGCTAAAGTGGATACGGTAATTTTTATAGATGCAGTTCCCATTACTGATATCAATACTGCAAAACTTGAAACTAAAACCATTTCTATTGAGCAAAAAATTAATAATTTAGCCCACCATAATAACCCCGAACAATTATTATCTTTAACCCAAGCTATATATCAAAAAGTACCTCAAGCTTATTGGATCTTAGTTCCTGCTATAAACTTTAATTTTAGTGAAGAATTATCACCAATTAGCCAAAAATATGTTAATCTCACCTTAGAAAAAATCAAAGATATTTTATCAACCAAATAATTTATTATTCATGATTATCGAAAGTGCAGAACTTTTTTTATTTGAATTACCTTTCATCAAAAGTTATCAAACTAGCTACGGTGAAATGAATCAAAAAAGAAGTATTATAGTTAAACTATCTACTTATAATTTATCTGGTTATGGTGAAGCATCAACTTTACCTTTTCCTTTTTATTTACCCGAATATACTGACACTTCCTATATTGTCTTAAAAGATTTAATTCTTCCTCAAATTCTTGGTAAAACTATCAATTCTCCTAGTGAATTTCATCAATTTTTATCTCATATAAAAGGTTATAATTTTGCAAAAACAGCCGTAGAAACCGCCTTATGGGATCTGTATTCACAACAACTTAAAACACCTTTATGGAAACTATTAGGAGGAAAAATTAAAGAGATTCAAATAGGTGGCGCAGTTGGTATTACAAAAGATAAAAATAAACTCTTAGAAGAAATTAGTTTAAGAATCGAACAAGGTTATAAGAGAATTAAACTCAAAATCAAACCAGATTGGGACATTCAACCCCTAGAAATTATTAGAAATAAGTTTCCCGATATTCCTTTGCTTGCTGATGCAAACTGCGCTTACACTTTACAAGATATAGACTTATTAAAAACCCTAGATAACTTTAACTTAATGATGATAGAACAGCCTTTAGGTTGGGATGATATTATTGATCATGCAGAACTACAAAAACAGATTGAAACCCCTATTTGCCTCGATGAAAGTATTTTATCTTTAGAAGATACTCGCAAAGCGATTAAACTAAATGCTTGTCAAATTATTAATCTTAAACCTGGAAGAGTTGGGGGACTAACAGAAGCAAAAAAAATACACGATTTATGTCAAAAAAATAATATTGGAGTTTGGTCTGGGGGAATGTTAGAGTCATCTATAGGAGCATTTTTTACCCTTTCTCTTGCCACTTTAGACAACTTTATTTATCCTGCTGCATTAAATACTAATGACTATATTGATGACATTGTTACTCATAAATGTCTGCCAGAAAATGGAACAATAAAAGTTCCTCATTTTTTAAGTGACTTTGAGGTAAATGAAGATAAATTGAGACATTATACAGTTTCCTCAAAGACAATTATATAGTCTCAGTCGAACACCAATTTAATTTTAAAAAAGCGAAAAATTAGGTAGTGTATCATAAGTAGTGAAAATTAAATTTTTGCCCAAGTTTCTGTTAGGATGATAATAAAAAACCTAATTCCGCAAACTTATAGCGATGGGAATCAAAACCGTCCCGATCGCATAATTCAACCAATCTTTGGCGTAATCGCCAACCAACAGATGTATAGCTGCTAATATAACCGTGGCGAGTCGAGGTTCAACTTGAGCCTTTAGACGACTTCAGAAGGATGTCTTTAACGAAATCTGATTGCGTCAAAATTCCCTGAGATGGGCTAAAGAGGAAAGCCAGCAGAAACAGCCCAAAGGCCACCAAAACAATGGCCGAACCCGAAGGAATGTCCAGATAGAAGCTCAAATACATTCCGGCAATGCTGGCAAATGCCCCCAGACAGCCGCCCAAAATCATCATCTGGTGTAGCTCTTTCACCAGTAGATAAGCCGTCATTCCAGGGGACACAAGCATGGCAATCACCAGTAACACCCCCACAGTTTGCAGACTAGCAACTATGGTCAGACTAATGGCGGTGACGATGCCGAGGTAATACCAGCGCACCTGTAGACCACCCGCTTGCGCCCCAATGGGGTCAAAGGTGTAAAACAAAAGCTCTTTGTAAAACAGGCATACACAGATCAAAATGATTAACGTCACGCCAAAAGTCAGCATCAGATCGCCCCGGTTGACCCCCAGGATATCGCCAAACAACACATGAATCACATCGATGCGGTTGGCTCCTGGCAGCACCGTTACCAGGGTTGTACCGATCGCCAGAAATGATGCCAAGATCAACGCCATCACGGAATCCATCTTGAGCCGGGATTGGGACTCAATGCCAGCCAGCACGACGGCACTGACCACCCCTGCTACCAGCGCCCCCAACGATAGGGGCAACCCCAGAACCAGAGCCACCGGCAACCCGGCCAGGACAGAGTGAGCAATCATATCACCCATCATGCTCATCTGTTGCACGATCATATAGCTGCCCACTACGGCGCACAAAACCCCCAGCATTACTCCCATTGTCAGGGCATTACGCATGAATTCAAAGCCCAACGGCTCAATTAACCAGTTCAAACCAATACACTCCCTTTTATCTACTAAATTAAACACGCGAGACCTTATGCAGTAATAGACCACACCGGGGCATCGTAGGCTGCCAGCAAGTTGTCTTTCGTCATTACTTCTTGGCGCGGTCCCTGGGCGATGACCCGCTTATTCAGCAATAGTAGCTGATCGTAGTGATCCAGAGTTTCGCTGAGGTCATGGCTGATGACGAACAAAATTTTCGACTGGGCCTTAAGCTCGCTAAAAATGTCAAACATGATGGACTCTGTTTTCTGGTCCACTCCGTTGAAGGGTTCATCCAAAATTAGGAGTTCGGCTTCTTGCGCCAGGGCCCGGGCCAAAAATACTCGCTGCTGCTGCCCACCGGACAGGTTGCTAAGGCTGCGATCGCGGTATTCATACATACCAACCCGTTGTAGTGCCGCCTTAACCAGTTCGCGCGACTGGCGACTAGGACGACGGAACAGCCCGGTTTTCTGGGTGCAGCCCATCATGGCCACATTCCAAACAGTAATTGGATAGTCCCAATCAATTTGCGATCGCTGGGGTACATAGGCAACCTGGGAAAGCTGCTCTGTCAGAGGCTTCCCTTTTAATAGGGCGGTCCCCGTGGCCGACTTAATCAAGCCCAGCATAGCCTTCACCAAGGTGCTTTTACCCCCCCCGTTTGGGCCAAAGATGCCCACCAATTGGCCCGCATCGAAAGTACAACTGACATTGTTGAGTGCTGTAAAACTGCGGTAACTCACGGACAAGTTTTGAACGAGCAGCATAGTCTGCCTCCGAGAAAAGTGAATAGAAAATGAACAGAAAATGATGCAAGCATGAAATAAGTATATTGCAAATCTTTCTTAAAAAGCAACGGCTTTCTCGTCAGCAATATAAATGAAACACTCACTATTTTCAGGTAGTGTTTCATAATCTGTGCTGCTTAATTTCTTTATCTTTTTTTTAGAAACAATTTATTAAAATATCCATAATCATGATTTAAACTATAGTGAGATTATTTCTCAATTAGATACCCAAATATATTTGCAAAATCCTATGAGTTTTTTCTTTCAGTCAAGGCCCCGTTTTGCCAGCACTTTCGCCGCTTTAGCTCTTGTAGCTGGTTTAGCCGCCTGTGGTAGCACTCCCGAAACGACCACCTCCACAGAAGCAACGGAAGGTGATGGTGAAACCATAAAAGTCGTCGCCTCCTACAGCGTCATTTGCGACATGGTGGAGCAAGTTGCAAAGGGGGTGTTTGAACCCGACTGCCTGATAAGTTATGACCAAGATCCACACACCTATGAAGCCAAGTCATCTGACCGACAGGCCATCGAGCAGGCGGATGCTGTGTTCTATGGGGGGATGAATTTTGAACCGTCGATTATTGAGATGGCAGAAGCGACTACCACCCCTGCTCCCAAAGTTGCCGTACACGATGAAGCCGTTCAGGACGTGATTGAAATTGAGGAAGAAGGGGAAGTGGAACCCGACCCCCATGTTTGGCATGACGTGGAAAACGGCACCCGCATGGTAGAGCTAATCGAGCAAACCCTGGTTGAAATTGACCCCGACAATGCCGAAACCTACGCCAGCAATGCAGATGCCCTCACCAATAAGTTAGAACAGTTGAACGCCTGGATTCCGGAACAGATTGCCACTATTCCAGAAAATAAACGCCGCCTGATTACCACCCACGACGCTATGAGCTATTACGCCAGAGCCTATGGTCTGAAGGTGGAAGGTACCCTGTTGGGAGTCTCAACGGATGAACAACCCACAGCCGCCCAGGTTAAGTCACTATCCGAAGGGATTAAGACCATTGGCGTTCCCGTGCTGTTTGCAGAACTAACCGCCAACGACAAGGTACTGCAAACTGTTGCCAATGAGGCAGGGGTGACTATTTCAGAAGATGTGCTGATTGCTGACGGTATTGGGGAAAAGGACACTCCCTCTGGAACCTATCAAGGCATGCTGGTTTACAACACCTGTACCATCGTGAACGGACTGGGGGGTACCTGTTCGGAGTTCGAGTGATATATGATATATTCCCTCGTTAACCCCTACACAGTTTAACGGGGGATTCTTTCCACATAGCTGTTAGTAATTTCTTGCTGCTTACTCAAATAAAATACTCCCATTTATTCGTCAGTTTCTAGGACATAAATAACCTGTTTAAACAAAAACAAAAATGAATAATTTTCTGTATAAATTAACTTAAGTTTTAGACGTTTAAAAAGGTTTTGCCATTCTTCATCAGTTCGATTATTATGAGGATGTTCTAAGAATTCAAAATTGACTAAACTATCAACAGCATAAGTTAAATATTGTTGGAGCTTATTGTCATAAATATCCTCGATAATTATAATTTTTTGACCGACTCGTTTAGCTTCGGAGAGAACAGAAACTACATCTATGGTATGATGTAGGACGGTAAGAAGTAAAACACTAGAGAAAGTTTTATTTTCAAAGGGAATTTTTTGACCCTCATAAATAATGGGATTGACCTGAGAAAAGAGACTAAAATTTTGGATATCGAGGGGAACAATTTTAAATCCTTGTAACTGGAAATAATGAGCAATTGTGCCTAAGCCACTCCCTAACTCTAAGATTAAATCTTGACGGTTTAACCACGGTTCTAATCGCTTAAATTTCTGACGAGCATCCCACTGCCAAAGGGGAAGCATTAAGCGAGCTAACCAAGGCCATTGTTTGATAATTTCTAGTCCCATTTTTCCTCAAACGTTAACAATTTTACCTGGGTTTATTTTGAATTTAACAGACATTTGGTGACAAAATCTAAAGTTTTGCGAACAACCATAGACAAAATTACCTCAGCATTGGAAAATATAACTATCCAGTTATATAGCAATGGTTATGGTTAAAACTCCTGTTAAACCCGATCAACCGAAACCAGGAACAAAAGCACCTGCGAAAGAAACTCTCCTCACTCCTCGCTTTTATATCACAGACTTTGAAACTGCGGCTAACCTATCTCTAACAGAACAGGAAACCGAGTTAAACGCCATGTTGACGGAAATGCGCAACGACTACAACCGTCATCATTTTATGCGAGATGAAGAGTTTAAAACCGGTAACTGGGATCATTTAGATGAAACCACAAAAGAAGGATTTATTGAGTATTTAGAACGGTCTTGTATTTCTGAATTTTCTGGCTTTTTACTCTTCAAAGAATTGTCTAGAAAACTCAAAGGCCGCAATCCTATTTTATCGGAAATGTTCCAGTTAATGGCCAGAGACGAAGCTCGTCATGCAGGTTTTTTAAACAAAGCCATGTCTGACTTTAACCTATCCTTAGATTTAGGAAAGGTTACAAAAACCCGTACCTATACTTTCTTCCCTTTAGAATGGGTTATTTATACGGTTTATCTTTCTGAAAAAATTGGTTACTGGCGTTATATTATCATCTTCCATCACTTAGAAAAACATCCAGAAAAGCAGTTTTATCCAATTTTCAAAAAATTTGAAAATTGGTGTCAAGATGAGAACCGTCATGGTGATATTTTTACGGCTTTATTGCGTTCTCAACCCAAACTTTGGAAAACCTGGAAAGCTCGTTTATGGAGTCGCTTTTTCCTCTTATCTGTGTTTGCAACCCATACTTTAACTGTTCATGAAAGAGCTAGTTTTTATGAGTCTTTAGGGTTAAACGCAACGGAATTTGATAAAGAAGTGATCCGTAAAACCAATGAAACCTCAGCTAGAGCTTTTCCTAGTGTCTTGGACGTAGATCACCCTGAATTTTATCCTCGTTTACAACGTTGTTCTCAGCGTAATTTGAAGATGAAAGAAATAGGAGAAAGTAAAGCTCCTAAATTCGTGAAAACCTTACGTAAACTACCTTTAATTGCTGGTATTGTGGGAGATTTATTCCGTGTTTATCTAATCAAACCCATTGATGCTGAAGCTTTACGGGGAACTGTTAGATAGAGTTAAATCAATCATAACCTCAAATTAATCTTGAAAGCTTGTGTGTGCAGGCTTTCTTTTTTTTTTGCTATATTAATCATTATATGCTCCAATATTCTGTTGATTCCCTGTTCCCTAACCTCATGGAGTAACTGAGAGGGGAAAAATATGAATAAGACCCCGTCGTTAACGACAGAATTTAAACAAAATGTGAGGAAGAATCTGATGACAGCAACTATTAAAGCTACAGAGAACAAAAAATTAGCATTACCTCCAGGGATTAAACGTTACGGTTTACAAGCTATTTTTAATCTTATTTTTCGTCCTATACCTACTTTAGAAAGGTATCGCGATCGCTACGGAGATATTTATTATTCTCCTAGTTTTGCTGGTTTTCCCCCTTTTATTATTATTGGCAATTCAGAAGGGGTTGAAAGCTTATTTACGGCTGATCCTGACTTATTTGAGACAGGAAGTTCTAACAAAGCTATTCAACCCTTATTAGGGGATCAATCCATTTTACAATTAGATGGGGAACCTCATAAAAAACGGCGCAAGTTGTTAATGCCATCGTTTCATGGTCAACGGTTACAAAGTTATGGAGAGATTATTACAAATATTACTCAGTCTATCATAGATCGCTGGCAGAAAGATGATATTTTTTTGATGAGAGAAGCGGCACAAGAAATTACATTAAGTGTGATTCTTCAAGCTGTTTTTGGCATTAATGAAGGAAACAAATATCAACAATTAAGACAACAATTAACTCGCTATTTAGACTTATTCAATTCTCCTGTTTACACGACTACTTTATTTATACCTGCTTTACAAAAAAATTGGGGTAAGTGGAGTCCTTGGGGAAATTTTATTTATCAGAGAGATCAGGTTTATGAGTTACTAAGTCAAGAAATTGATAAACGAGGAACAGCAACAGAGGGAGAAGATATCCTGAGTTTACTATTATCAGTAACCGATGAACAAGGCGAACATCTTAGTAAGAATGAGGTGATGGGTGAACTAATGACTATGTTATTTGCTGGTCATGAAACAACCTCTTCTGCCTTAGCTTGGGCATTTTATTGGCTTCATTTTCATCCCTCAATTTATCATAATCTCAAAGATGAATTAGATACAATTAATGTTGATAGCGATCCGATGGAAATAGCTAAACTGCCTTATTTAAGTGCAGTTGTTTCTGAAACTTTAAGAATTTATCCTATCGCCTTATTTGCCTTTAATAGAACTCTTAAAACATCTTGGGAATTTATGGGTTATTCCCTAGAAAAAGGAATGTCTTTAGGCCCTTGTATTTCTCTAGTTCATCATCATCCTGATATTTATCCCAACTCCAAAGAATTTAAACCAGAACGCTTTTTAGAACGTCAATTTTCCCCCTATGAATTTATACCTTTTGGTGGAAGTAATCGCCGTTGTTTGGGTTATGCGTTAGCATTATATGAGATGAAATTAGTCTTAGCAACGGTTTTGAAACAGGTTAACTTAAAGTTAGTTAATTCTCAACCTATTTTACCGGTTAGAAGAGGGTTTACTACCAGTCCTCAAGGAGGCGTGAAAATGCAGATTATATAGCAGTTAAAAAATTAGTTAGGATATTATATTCTGTGTATCTTTGACTATCCTTTCTCAGAATAATATAAGTGTCATTCTGAGGAAGGAAAAATCTCACCAGCTTACTTTTCCTTCTAGTTTTTTAATCTTACTTTTTCCAATTCCCTTTACTCTTGTTAAGTCTTCTAAAGAAGTAAAAGGTTGAGTCTGACGAGTCTCAATAATTCTTTCTGCCAGGGATTTCCCAATTCCTGGCAATGTTTCTAATTCTGCTAAATTAGCGGTGTTTAAATTAATAATTTTTGTTGCATTTTCTTGTTTTCCTTGTGTTAATAAGCTAGGGCATTTTTTAATATCTTGTTGAATTTTGTTATTGATATATTCAGGGATTCCCAAAGTAGAATTATTGTATAATCTTTCAAATTCCTGTTGATAATGCTTTGTAATAACAGGATTTTTGATTATTAACAAAGTTTCGTCATTTTTATAATTAGCTGATGCTGACCAATTATGAGACCCTGTAATAATAATATTATCATCAATAATAGCAAATTTATGATGCAATTTATCTCCTTGAGGAAGGTTCGCAACCCCAACCGTATTAATCTTTTCTTTCCAGGGTTTATTATCTCTTTCATACTGACAGTTATTACTCAAAGCAACCCCTAACATATCTAAACCTTCGCTATAAGAACGAAAAATAAAGTCTGGATCGATTAATGCTTTAATATTTACACCTTGATTATTTTTGCTCTCTAAAGTATTAGCTATCTTTTGGTCACTAAAAACAAACAAAGCTAAATTAATCGAACTTTGAGCATTATTTAAGACACTACCAATGAATCCATTAGTAGTTAGTTGCCAATCTTTTTTTGAGGAATCAGGAGAAAATTTAACCGTCACTTCTGATTCTCCTATGTTAATAGTTTTTTGCGATCGCTTTAATTTATTGATCCCAAATTGACTATCTTTTTTTCCGCCTTTACCATCTCCCCACATTAAGTTAAACTCTTCTGTAAAAAGTTGCGCTAATTCCGATGATTTTATTTTTAACAAATTATTAGCATTCCCTCTAGTTGACTCATTATTAAAATCTCCATGAACTCCACTTAAAGTAAAATTAGCTGAACTTATAATCATAACTTTACCATCAATAATAATAAATTTATGGTGCATTAAACCTGTTCCTTTTGAGCCATCTTCTGTATCATCAATAATGGAAATTTCATCTTGATTTAAAATAGTGAAAATATCCCTTTCTGCAAGTTCTTTGTTACTTAATATCTGGTCATCATTAAGATCAATAAAATCAATATACTGCTCATATCTTTGTTTTTCTCGTGGTTCCATCTGACGAACTATTTCTGGAGAAAAATTAGCCAGATGACGGTTATAAGTATTCTCTAAAATAATCCTAACCTTGATGCCTTTTTCTGCTTGTTTAACCAAAGCTTTTGCAATATTAGGAAGACGAAACTCTTGCACAGCAATATCAATAGTCGATTCAGCAGAATTGATGCTATTAATAATAATATTTTCTAAATTGTCCCCAGGACGCTCAATGTTACGATAAGGATCACTATAATCAGCACCTTTGGCTTGATTTAGGTTAAAATAGACCTCAATAAAAGGATCTTGGGGAAGGGGCTGCGATCGCTCATTTTTCAGAGAATTATCACAAGCAACTAATGCCAAAAATACCCATAATAATAAGCAAACAAATTGTAAACTTTTCTGATAAAATCTTTTCATAAGAGACAAGATTAGGCATTATGTCTAAACGCTAAACTGTTAAACTAATTATATTAATAAAAAAGTGGTCTGTCTCTTATGGGATAATAAAATTAACACTCTCTAAAAAATTGAGAAATTAAACTCAAATAAAATATCAACTATGGATTTATTGCGATCGCTGCCCATCGGACTCTATTTAGAAAACCCTTTCACTTGGTTACATAAACTCGATCCCAGAGTTAAGTTAGCCTGGTTATTATCATTTCTTTTAGCCCCGATTTTATCCACACCAGAATGGCGATTAGTTTTGGTAGGATTATTAATGATTCTCACCTTAATTGCACAAATTCCTTTGAGGGTTTGGAAACAACAAATGGGATGGTTATTAATCCTAAGCTTCCTCATACTTATTCTTACCACTTTATCCCCTGATGGGTTAGCAGTTTCATCTCAACCGAGACTACCTGAAAGTGATTTATCCTTGCCTCAACCCACCAATTATAGCTATGTTTTAATAGATGAAGGTAGATTATTTATAACCCGTCGTTCTCTAGAATTAGGCATAAGAATTAGCACCTTAATTTTTATTTTAATTTATAGCACAAATTTATATTTACTAACCACTGCCCCCGAAGAAATTACCGCCGGATTAGATAATTTATTATCTCCCTTACGTCGCTTTAAAATACCTATTACGGAAATTTTATTAACCTTAACCTTGTCTTTAAGGTTCATTGCTTTAGTGTTAGAAGAAGTTCAAAATTTGATAAGATCAATTCGCACTCGGGCAATTAATTGGAAAAAATTAGGCATCAAAAAAAGTTTACAAGTTTGGTTAGTTGTAGTAGAAAAATTATTTGAAAACCTACTAATGCGGGCCGAAGAAATTGCGATCGCGATGGAAGTTAGGGGTTTTCTTACTCCTAACCAACACCAAGTAGACTGGCATCAATTACGTTTAATAGGAGAAGATTGGTTAGCATTAGGATTATTAATCATTTTTTGGTATGGACGATTGATGTGGGGAAATATGTAAAAATATGCTAAGTATTCGGCATTAAACTAAAGGGTAAAAGCGGTAGGTATTTATGTAATTCTCTAAAGTCTCTTTAGAGAATATCTTCCTTATTTTTCCCTTATTTTTAAGCCGATAGCTGATAACAGAATACTTCCAGATTAAAAATCAATCAGTTTCAGAATGTTCAAATAGATAACCTTTTCCTCGAACAGTTTTAATAATTTGGCCATGAAGATCATTAATTTTTTTACGAATTTGACCAATATGAACATCTACTTTTCTTTCAACTCCTACCTCACGATTATTACCCCAAACAGCAGAAATTAGATCGCTTCTTTCCCAAACTCGGTTAGGATGGGTTGCCAAAAAATATAATAATTCAAACTCCAAAGTTGTTAAGGGTAAAACTTTATCATTGAGAGTCACTTCACATCGATTTGGATTAATAGTTAATCCCTTAATAGTAAAAGAGTTATTGGGTGTATTAAGACTGAGTTCTTTACCACTACTACGTTTTAATAAAGCAGCGATCTTGGCTTTAAGAATTTCTAAATTAAACGGTTTAGTTAAATAATCATCAGCCCCCTGTTCAAACCCTTCTAAAACATAATTTGTATCCGTCATACAGGTTAACATCAGCACTAAAGTTCCGGTTGCACGGATTTCTTTACAGAGATTAAAACCACTTTCATCTGGTAAATTAACATCTAAAATAGCCAAATCAGGGTTAAAATATTGAAAAAGTTCTCTAGCGGTTCTGGCATCAGCAGCAGCTTTAATCTCATAGTTGTTGTAGCTAAAAAATCTTGAAATTAACTGGCAAACCGCAGGATCATCATCAACAATTAGGATTTTATATTGAGGAGAATTAAGTTCCATAGACGTTTGTAAGTAAGGGATATTAACAGTCATAAGTCAAAAAGGTTGGGGATTATATTAATAAGGATTTAATTGTTCATGATACTACTCACACGCAAGAAATTTAAAGCAAAATTTTATGATTTTTAGCTCTCAATGTGAGTAAAATAATCTGGTGAAAGCAAAATAGTTAACCACCCATTTTGGCAGAAAAATTATCCTTAAAGTTTGACGAAGAGACAGGAGGAAATTCATTATATAAACCATTACGGCCCCCTTTCCTCTCTCTCGCTAACATTCCTATAGCGTCAGCCTCCTTGCGACATTAAGGTGAAACATAGCCGTTGATTTATTTTAGTTAATGACCAAATCATCAGACTCTTTTTTGTATCGTCAAGACACCACACCACTCATTGATGTTTTAAACACCTTAAAAAACAAACCCGATGCTGCTTTTTATGTTCCTGGCCATAAACGGGGACAAGGAATTAGTCATCCGTTACGGCATTTGTTAGGGGAGGCAGTGTTTCAAGCCGACATACCAGAATTACCAGAATTGGGAAGCCTGTTTGCCCCGGATGAGGCCATGGCCAAAGCCCAAACTTTAGCATCTGAAGCTTTTGGGGCTGATCAGACTTGGTTTCTGGTCAACGGGTCAACCTGTGGGATTATTGCTGCTATTGCGGCAACTTGTAACCCTGGAGATAAAATCATTGTACCCCGTAATGCTCATCAATCTGTCATTATGGGCTTAATTGTCTCTGGGGCGGTTCCGATTTTTCTTAATCCTGAATATGATTCTAGATGGGATATTGCTCTGAGCATTACCCCAGAGGCTCTAGAAGCAGCGTTAAAAGAGAATTCTGATGTAAAAGCTGTTTTGTTGGTTTACCCCACCTATCACGGCGTTTGTGGCGACATTCGATCTCTGGTTGCTATTACTCGGCGTTACAATGTCCCGTTACTGGTGGATGAGGCACATGGGGCGCATTTTAACTTTCATGGGAACTTACCCCCTTCTGCTTTGTCCGTGGGGGCAGACTTAACTGTACAATCGACCCATAAGGTATTAGGGGCGATGACTCAGGCTTCTATGCTACATTTACAGGGTGATCGCATTAATCCCGAGAAAATTAGTCAAGCTTTACAGTTAGTCCAGTCTACCAGTCCCAGCTATTTATTATTAGCTTCTTTAGATGGGGCTAGGCAACAAATGGCGTTACAGGGAGAAAGATTATTAACTCAAACTATTGAGTTAGCACAACTAGCTGTTGAAAACATCAAGAAAATTAATAATTTAGCAGTCTTGGAATTAACAGAAAGGCGGCCAGGATTTCATAATTTAGATATTACCCGGTTGACGGTTAATGTTACTGGTTTAGGAATAAGTGGGTTAGAAGTTGATGATATTTTTCGCGAAAAATTACAAGTTACTGCTGAATTACCAATGTTATCTCATTTAGCTTTTGTTATGTCCATTGGCAACACAAAACAGGATATTAATCAGCTAATTAATGCTTTTCAAACCCTCAGTGATTCTTTTTCCTCATCTCCTGATACTCAGTTATCTTCAGCCTCTCATCTACTTAACCCATCTCCTCTAAAATTATCCCCCCGAGATGCCTTTTTTGCTACTAAAAAAGCAGTCAAAATTGAACAAAGTATCGGTAAAATAAGCGGTGAATTAATTTGTCCTTATCCCCCTGGAATCCCCATATTAATGCCAGGAGAAATGATAACCAGTGAAGCGATTGCCTATTTAAAGAAAATACAACAATTAGGAGGTATGATTACTGGATGTACTGATACTAATTTAAACAAAATTAATGTTGTTATGTAGGCATCTCAGATATCAGCTTACTTGATCAACACAATATTGTCCATTTATCTCTTAGTTTAACGCTCACGGCTGAATAACTAAACTATTTTTAATTAAAAATCAATTTTTTCAGGAACATCAATACTAGAAAGATTAGCTAAAGATTTGAGATGTTGACTGCGAATTAATTCAGTAAAATTTAAAATAGAACGTCCTTCTATTTTAGCAGCATTTTCTATGCCTTGCAGAAGATTTTGGGCAGCTTCTACCTCTGTATAACCTCGTCTTAAAGCAACTTTAATAGCAGCTTCATCTGTATCTAATTCTCTTTGAATACTGCGATTATCTCGCCAAATTTGTCTTACTGAAATAGCTGTTAAACCTCCTGCAACTAACATTCCTAGTGCATCACCTTGACCTGTTTCTACTATTAATCCGATACTTCCAGCTAAGACAATTAATTGATTAATATCTGGTTTAAACCAACGAATATTAATTAACAAACTTGTCGCCCTTAATATCAATAAATCTCGCTGACCTCTTGGTAGCCGTCGCCATAAATCAAAGTTGATATAAATAGGACGGCCTTCTCGATTCCAAGGAGGTGAAAATGGTGCATCAATGACTTTTGACTGCTGGGGTTGACTAACAATCTTAGTTAACATTCTCCCAGAAGCAGGCATAATATCTAATAAACGGCTAATCTCAGCATCAATACTCATAAAAAAACGGCCAAAACCCTTACTCTATTATTGAGTATAATTGGTTTGAGACGTACCGTCTTTCAGAAAACACTTTTCTAAGAGTTGAATTTTGTATAAATACCAGAAACGTCTCATTTCCCAAACCATAGGTTTATTAGGATCAAATAAAGGTTGATTCAGATACGTCCAAATAGCAATTCCCATCTGTTTAAAACGCCATAAGTTCATTGATGATCTCATTGTTACTAAATCCCTAATTAATTTTTAAAGTTCAACAATTAAGTGCTGTTTTAGAATTATTGTCCATCATTATTCGACAACCTTTCTATTATCAATGTGACAGATTTAAGCTATATTTTGCTTGGTGAAAAACACGGAATATTCTGCAAAAATCTACGTATACTAAGTATTTTCTGGGATTGATACCAATAATAACTTTTCAAAGTTCCTACAATGCTTAATATAGCAAGGTTAAAGTTGTTAATAGATTGAAAAATTGTTACTATTTGCTATGGAAAACTATTAGTCTAAACGATATTTTAAACTAGTAAATACACCCAGTTTTCCCTAAATCAGTTCAACTAATATCATCAATTAATATTTTTTAATATTGAGAAAATTAATCATTAACTTTTGCTGCGAGTAATATCAATAGTAATTTTACCAGCAAAATCAGGAATAGGAGGAGCTACTTTAGTTAATCTCACCCTTACTTGATTGAGATTTGGTAAGGTAAGAATTTCTTGAGCGATAATTTCTGTCAATCTTTCAATTAGAGCAACTTTTGTTGTTTGAATATGATTTTTAACAATAGAGATCGCCTCTCGATAGTCTGAGGTATCATCGAGATTATCACTCGTACCAGCATCGCTTAAATCCACACCTAAAGTTAAATCTACCTCAAACCATTGGCCCAAAACTTGTTCTTCGGGTAAATAACCTGTATAACCGTAACAACGAATCCCAGTTACTTCGATAAAATCCATTTGAGTATTTGTTACTTTCATCGTAGTAGAAGTTAAATAATAGTAGGGTGGGCAAAGCCAGGATTTAGATGAATTAATCTAGAATATAGATATCTTGCCCACCTAACCCACCTAATAACTAATAAGAATGGTGGGCAATGATTATCAGTTAATTTTATAGTTTACCATACCATTTTCATCAACTTAGACTACATGAGTTTATATTGTAGGGGTTAACGGCCTTTAACCCCTACTTTAGGAAATTGGCATTAAATCAAATAAATTAACCCATTTCCCGACCCTACTCGCTCAATATAAAATAGAGATATCATTGGCCACCTAAAATAAGCGATCGCATTTTTCCCCAACTTATGAATAATGGCTGCTTGGTGGGCAATTATCTTGACTTGACTAATTAACATAACAAGTGACAATGTTTGCCCACCCTACGTTTTGTAATGATAATTCTTTAAAATACCTTGGAGCATTACATCAAAAATTTAGACAAAACAATGATTCAATCGTTATTATTGTTAATAGCATAATTCTACTATAAATCTTATGAGTCGTTCACCAAATAATGATCTTTCCCGTGAAATAAAAAAACAAGTTACTATTTTAGGCAGTTTTGTCAGTATTTTTTGGATTACCGAACTAATTGACATCTTTATTTTACAAGGAAGGTTAAATCAATATGGAATTAAACCCCAAAGTTTAATCGGTTTACGAGGTATTTTATTTGCCCCATTTTTACATGGAGGTTTACCCCATTTGATCGGTAACACTGTCCCTTTTCTGGTGTTGGGATGGTTAGTTATGCTGCAAGAAACCAACGATTTCTGGATTGTTACTGCATTAACCATGTTAGTCGGAGGGTTAGGAGTCTGGCTATTTGCTGCACCCACTTCTATTCATATTGGTGCCAGTATTTTGATTTTTGGTTACTTAGGATTTTTGTTACTAAGGGGTTATTTTCAGCGTAATTGGCCCTCCATTTTTCTGTCTGTTTTAGTCGCTTTTCTTTACGGTGAATTAGTCTTAGGAGTATTACCCTCAGCACGAGGAATTTCTTGGCAAGGCCATTTATTTGGCTTTTTAGGTGGGATTTTGGCAGCTAAATTAATCCCCACTAAAAAAACGCGTTAGTCCTTATAAACCGGAATCGATGGACAAAACAGCATCGAATTGACTGGTAGAATCATTGGGAGAACTAATCGTCATTCCTAACCCTTTAATCGACTCTAAAATTAGTTTACTTTCTGGGGGAATGGTTCCACTCGGTAAACCTTCTAACTGTTGATTCAGTTGTTCAAAATCAAGGTAAAAATAGCCTAAATTTTGAGAAGGTAATGAGGATTTAATTTCTTTAAAGTTGGGATTCTTGAGCAAACTTTCTTGTTTATTTGATTCTTTCACAACTTCAAAAGATGTTCCCAAAGTTACCATCAAATTTCGCTTATTCAACCACCCATGAGATAAGACAACCCCTTGACCAGGAACTATCCATTCAACTACTTTAGTCCCCTTAACATTTTTCTCGTTTACATCAAAACTAGCATTACTTTGAGAAAATTCAGTAAACTTTTCTAGGGTATTACTAGCTGTTGAGCGATCGTTGGTTTCTAAGAGAATCATTCCTCCTAATCCGAAGTTAGCAATTCCACCCCGATCTAACTCAATAAATCCGAATCCAAACTCTCCATCCATCCAGTTAAAAAGGTCTCGATCTACATCTAATTTTATTTGACGGAACCCGCTACGAATCTCTCTGACTAAACTATTAACATCTTGATCTTCTCGACCCATTTCTACTAATTGATTCCATCCTTCATTGATTCCTTGTCCATGGGCTAATAAGAAGGTTTTTCCAGGAAATTCTCCTAAGATATTGCCTTTAACTGGCTTCAGTTTTGCATCAGTTTTATCAGGGTCAAGATTAGCGATCGCTTGTAAGTGTAATCCCTGTTTTTCTGCACCTATTCCCACCACAATTGACTCTACTTCTTCTAATTGCTTCAAGCTAGTTTCTGGAATAGGTTGATCTGTATTTTCTAAAAATTGTTCAACTGTTTTTCCATAATTAGGAATATAAATATTAAACAGAGAATTGTCTACCGATAGTGGTTGTTTTAACAGTTTTCTCGCTGTGGGTTTATCTGCATAAGAAGCAGCACCTTGAAAACTATCAATAGCTGTTTCAATTGTATAATCTTTTTCAGCTAACACTAAACGATTTCCTAATAGAGCAAAGCTAAAATTATCACCTGAATAATTTTGTGCTTTGGTAATGGTAATGTTTTGATATTCTCTCGTTTCTAGAGTTAAGTCTCCTTCTATTTGTAGTTTGTCAAAAAATCGCTTAGCTTTGAGTTTATTTTGAACACCAATAACTATTAAAGGTTGTACATCTTCAGGCAACGGTGATGATTTTCGAGGAGGAAGAAAAGCAATTGTAATTCCATCTATCCAAGGTTGAATATCTTTGGCAAAGGAAATATTGTTCTCAGAAAATATTTCTTGGTCCAATTCCTCAAGACGGGTTTCAATCTCTTTTTTAACTTCAGGAGTGCCATAATTCCATAACTGTTGCCAAGCTTTCTCATTGGTAGATAAATAACCACTGGCAAACGCTGATTCCGGGATCACTTCTGCTGCCACTAGAGGGGTTATACTTTGATTGGCAAAAAAGGGTAATTCCCCTTGAAAATAATAATAAGCTCCCGCGCTTCCTGCTGCTATTATAGCGGTTGCTCCAACCAGAGGAAAGAAACCACAACCTGATTTATTATTAGTTGACATAAATTTTATCCGTATTCATTATCTTTATTATAATTAATCATCTAATATCAACAAAGTCTAATAATTATTACTCTAAGCATCAATTATAATCAATTAAAATAATAAAAGATTTTTTAAAAAATAAGCCGCAAAATCGTAATAATTGATGCTTTGTTAATTATAGCAGTCGCCAAAGCTATTAGGACATTTTTCTGTTCCCTGTTCCCTGTTCCCTGTTCCCTTAAAATATAATTTATGTGTCCTAACTAGCCTGTCTATTGCTATATA
>JAAUYK010060513.1_pt1 | contig 32163 bp, 24 predicted proteins | sample 7278021 | NCBI WGS metagenome assembly JAAUYK01 (sample SAMN14350223, study PRJNA611818) | marine sediment metagenome | isolation source: surface marine sediment (1.8m) | place: French Polynesia: Moorea | collected 2018-08
CACCGTTAGAGCGCCCCCTGAAAGTGGACCCTGACAGCCGGGATGTCCTGCCCTATCACGTAGGTTGACGCGGATCAGGCCCGCAGGGCGGCGTAGATTTCATCCCGGCGAGTTCCTCGAGGTGGCGACCTACACCCACGTGGTGCGCTGGGCCGAGGCCTTCCGGGAGCGGCCGGCGGTGAGGCGCGGCCAGCGCGTCAACAAGGCATGGGGCCCCGAGGAGCTGCGCGTCCCCGAGCGCCACGACGCCAGCGACCTCGACTGAGGAGGCGTGGTAGAGACGTTGGGGGGCGTCCAGCCGCTCCAGGGTCAGCCGGGGGGCAACGGCTCGGCCACCCGCACCGGCACGGGAGGCCCGCCCTACCCGGGACGGGTCGATGCGGGCGACGCGATGCGATAGATCGAGACGTAGAGCACCGGGACGATCAACAGGGTGAGCACGGTCGCGAACGCCAGCCCGAACATCATCGCGATCGACATGGCGCGGAAGAAGATGTCCTGCAGCAGGGGCGCGAGTCCGAGCACCGTGGTCCCGGAGGAGAGCAGCACGGGACGGGTCCGGCTGACGGCGGATTCCACCACCGCCTCGTAGGGGTCCATGCCCGCCCCCAGGTTGTGGTTCACCTGTTCGATCAGCACGATGGCGTTGCGGATCAACAGGCCCGCGAGGGAGAGCGTGCCCAGCACCGCCATGAAGTTGAAGGGCTGGTTGAAGAGCAGCAGTCCCGTCACGACCCCGATCAGCGCGAGCGGCACGGTCAGCCAGATGATGAGCGGCTGGCGCAGGTTGTTGAACAGGCCCACCACGATCAGCACCATCAGGAGGACGAAGCCCGGAATCGACTTCGCGAGCTCTTCGTTGGCCTCGGCGGTGTCCTCGTGCTCGCCTCCCCACTCGAAGAAGTACTCGGAGGAGATCTCGCCCGACGCGCGCTTCTGGTCGAACCACTCCTGGATGCGCGCGTCGAGACGCTCCCACAGCACCGATACCTCTCCGGAGACGGGGTCTGCGTGGAGCGTCATGGTCGGACGGCGATTGCGGGACCAGAGCATCTGGTTCTCGAAGACCGTCTCGAAGCCCGACACCACCTGGCGCAGCGGAATCATGCGATCGGCGGCGGGGCTGTGGATCTGCAGGTCGGAGAGGCTGTCCACGTCGCCGCGCTCCTCCAGCGGAGACCGCGAGATCACGGGCAGCAGCCGGTCCTCGCTGGTGAGGGTGCCCTCGCGGAACGTCCCGAGCTGTCGGCCCTCGTAGGCGGACTCCAGACGCTGGGCCACGGCCGGGCGCGAGATGCCCGTGCGCCGCGCCTGGGCGCTCGCCAGCACCGGACGGATCACCGGCACCGGCTCGTGCCAGTCGTTGCGGACGTACTTGGTATTCGCGTCGCTGCGCAGGATGCTGGCGGCCTCGGCCGCGAGCCCGCGCAGCACCGTCGCGTCGGGACCGGAGAGACGCAGCTGGATGGCGCCGAACTTGCCCGGCCCCAGATTGAACTGCTTGCCGATCACGATCGCGCCGGGGATGGCCTGCGCGGCCCACGCCTCGACGGCGGCGATGTCCTCCGTGATCCCGCCGTCGTCGAAGACGTTCACCATGAGCTGACCGTAGGCCGAGTTCGACTTGTGGGGCGTGTAGAACAGCAGGAAGCGGGCCGCGCCCTCTCCTACGTGGGAGGCCAGCGCGCGGGTGTTCTCGCGCTCCATCACGAAGTCCTCGAGTCGCGCGATCTGGCCTTCGGTCTCGCGGATGTGGGTGCCCTCGGGCATCCACACGTCGATGAAGTACTGGGGGCGCGAGGAGGCCGGGAAGAACGCATCCGGCAGCAGGCCGAAGCCGTAGGTGGCCAGGAGCAGAAGGCCCGCCACGGTGCCGAGGGCCTTGCGCCGGTGGCGCATGGCGGATTCGAGCATCCGCCGGTAGCGGAGGAAGAAGGGCGTCTGATAGGGGTTCTCGGAGGCCTGGTCCGAGGCGCCCTGCTTGGGCTTGTAGATCATCGTGCACAGGAGCGGCGTGAGCGTCACCCCGGTGAACCAGCTCGAGAGCTGGGTCGTCGCCAGCACGATGAACAGCGACCGGCAGAACTCGCCCGTGGAATTGACCGAGAGCCCGATCGGGCCGAACGCCATGATCGAGATGATCGCTCCCGCGAAGAGCGGCAGCTGCTGCTGGCCGACCACGGCCCTCACCGCGTCGATCGGCTTCTCGCCCCGTTCGAGCCGCAGCTTCATGCCGTCCGAGATCACCACCGCGTCGTCCACGAGCATGCCGAGGGCGATGACGAGCGCGCCCAGCGAGATCCGCTCCAGCGTGACGCCCAGCGGCAGCAGCAGGCAGAAGCTCATCGCGATGGAGACGTACATGACGAAGCCCGTCAGCAGACCGCTCTTCAGGCCCGTCACCAGCAGCATCACGGTGACGACGATGACGACGGCCTCGAGCAGACTGATGATGAACCCCTGGATCGCCTTGGTGACGGAGTCGGACTGGAGGGCGATCACGGTCATCTCGACGCCGACCGGCTTGAGGGGAGCGAGCTCGTCGAGCCGCTCCTGGATGGCCTCGCCCATCGTCACTACGTTGCCCTCGGGCACGGTGGAGATGGCGAGCCCGATGGCCGGACGGCCGAGCACGGGCAGGATCTCCACGGAGGGATCGCCGGGATCGACTTCGTCGAGATCCGCGAGATGCCCGTCGCGCCGCGCCGTCTTGTAGCTGCTGCGCAGCAGCTTCTCGGGCGGGTCCTTGTAGCCGCGCACGACCTCGGCCACGTCGCCCAGGTAGATGAGCTGCTCGGCCCCCGGCTCGCTGATCAGCAGGTCCTCGAAGTCGGCCTCGCTGACGAAGCGGCCCGTGGGATCGAGGGCTACCCAGCGCGATCCCACGCGCACCCGTCCCCCGTCGATGGCCTGGTTGCGCGCCGCGAGGAGGTCGAAGATCTGCTCCTGGGTGATGCCGAGCTGGGCCATGCGGTCGCGCTTCATCTCGACGTACACGGCCTCGGGCTGCTCGCCCCACAGCACGATGCGCTTGACGTCCTGCACCAGCAGCAGCTCGCGCCGCAGCAGGTCGACGTAGTCCTTGAGCTCCCGGTAGCTGTAGCCCTGTCCGCTCAGGGCGACATAGACGCCGTAGACGTCGCCGAAGTCGTCGTCGATCTCGATCGGGCCCGCGCCCGGTGGCAGCCCCCGCTCCGCCTCGGCGAGCTTGCGGCGCAGCTCGTCCCAGATGGAGGGCAGCGTCTCCTCGAAGTACCGGTCCTTGATCGTGACCTCGATGACCGACTGGCCGCGCCGGGACCGGCCCTCGATGCGCTTGATCTGGCCCATGCGCTGGATCTCGCGCGCCAGGTAGTTCGTGACCTCCGCCTCCACCTCCTGGGCGCTGGCCCCCGGGTACGACGTGGTGACGATCGCCGCCTTGATGGTGAAGGCGGGGTCCTCGAGCCGTCCCAGGCTATCGTAGGAGTAGAGGCCTCCCACGCAGACCACGAAGGTCAGGACGAAGGCGACGGTCCTCCTCTCGAGCGACAGGACTCCGAGGTTCACGGCGACCGCTCGGACCCCGCACGCTCGAAGGGGCGCACCTGCATGCCGTCGTCGAGGTGGTAGGCGCCGGCGGCGGCCACCAGCTCGCCGGGCGCGAGGCCCGACACCACCTCGACCTGGTCTCCCAGCCGCATCTGGCCGAGCGAGACCTCGCGCCGCGACACGCGCCTGGTCTCGCGGTCGATGACCCAGACGTAGGTCTGCGAGGGCGGCACCGCCAGCACCGCGGCGGTGGGAACGGTGTCGCGGCCTTCCTGGAGCTGCGCGGGCGGCTCCCAGGTGACGCTCGCGGTCATGCCGGGGAGGATCTCGACCTCCTTCGGGTTGTCCATGGCGAGCGTCACCGGGTAGGTCTGCGTGACGGGATCGGCGTCGGTCACGAACTCCTTCAGGCGGAGCTCGAAGACGCGGTCCGGCACGGTGTCGAAGCGAGCCGTGAGGCGACCGATGTCCGTCGGATCCTCCGGAACCTCTCCACCCATGTCGCGCTCGGGCACGTTGATGCGCACCTCGAGAATGGAGATGTCCTGCAGGGACAGGATCGGCTCCTTGGCCTTGACGCGTTGGAACGCGTCGACGTAGCGGTTCGCGACGACGCCCGAGATCTTGGCGCGGATCTCGCTGTCCTCGAGCGCCTTGCGCTTGATGCGCGCGTCCGCGGCCGTGGCGCGCGCGCGGGCGACGGCCTCGTCCACCTCCTGGCGGGACACGGCGCCGGTTCGCCCGGCGGTCTCGTAGCGGGTCCGCGCCGCGGCGGCCTCCGCGGCGATCGCGTCCGCCGCCGCCAGGTCGTTCTGGAAGTCGCGCTGGTCCAGGCGGGCGATCATCTCCCCGGCCTCGACCATCTGTCCCTTCGCGACGGGGAGCTCCACGATCTGTCCGTCCACTTCGAACGAGACCTCGATCGTGCTGTTGGGGAACACGCGGCCGGGGTACGTGTAGCTCCGCCTGCGATCCGCCTCGCCGAAGACGACGGCCTTCACCGGCTGGACCACCTCTCGCTCGGGCTGCGACTCCTCGGCACAGGCGAGGGGGACGACGCACGCGAGGAGTGCCGTACCGAGACCGGCACGCGCTCTCCCGCGCCTGCGCCCGCCCGCACCACTTCCCGGCGTGCGAGGTGCCACGAACCCTGAACCTGCAGATCCTGAACGTGCGGATCGTTCCAAGCCATGTCTCCCGACCTTCTAGCCGCGCACATCCTACACGCTGGGCGTGGTCGGGTCCCGTCCTTTGGAGCCCGGCCGGGAGGCGTGGCCAGGATCCCCCGGGCTCCGGCCGAATCCGCCGGCATCGCGCTTGCGCGCGGGTCTCCACGGGGCCTAGTTTCCCACCTCTCGGCCTCGATGGGCCCGCTGCGAGGATGGTGGGCCCGAGTCGCGTTCGAGCGTACCGAAGTCCCCCCATCCCTCCCCGGCGCGGGCATGCCCAAGCTCGAGCAACAGCAACGCCAGCGCGAGCGTCTGGAGAGGCTCGCCGACGTCGTCTACGGCGTCGCGATCGTCCTGCTCGTCGCCGAGCTCCCGAGTCCGCACTCCGAGGGCCTGAAGGGTCTGACGCTCCTCGAGTTCCTCGGCGAGACCTACGAGATCATCGTCGGCGCCGTCGTCGGGCTGTTCCTGGTCGTCACGTACTGGATGCAGAGCAATGCCGTGAACGGCATCCTCACCCATACCGACAACCGCCACTCGGCCCTGGTCGTCTCGCAGCTGATCGTGATGATGTTCTACTTCTACACGGTCGGCCTGAGCACGGACCTGGGCCACCCGATGGCGCTCCTGTTCGTGCAGAGCGTCTCCCTCGCCGGGATGGGGCTGATCGGGATCAGCGGGCTCTACTACGCGGCGGGGAAGGGGGCACTGCTGGGCGCGGACGTCGACGCCGGGGAGATTCGGGCGCTTCGGAACTGGCTGGTCCCCGAGCCGCTCACCGCCACGCTCACGATCGCGGCGGCGCCCTTCGGCATCGATGCGTGGTCCCTGACGTGGCTCTCCTATCCTCTCGTGACCTTCGCGGTGCGACGCCTGGCTCCCACGACCGCCGAATAGCGGCCGATCCGGCCGCGTCGACGAGGTCTGGCGGGCACTGAAGCGCGGTCGCTTCGCGTTTCAGCTCCCCAGCCCGTTGGTATCGCGCCAGGTGCGCTCGAAGGGCAGCCGCCAGGCGCGGGGCGCCACCAGCTGGTGGATCGCATTGGGACCCCACGAGCCCTGGGCGTAGGGCCGGACGGGGGGCGGCGCCTCGAGCAGCGGCGTCGCAACCTGCCACAGCCGTTCGATGCCCTCGGAGGTGGTGAAGAGCGTACGGTCTCCGCGCATCGCATCGAGGATCAGGCGTTCGTAGGCCTCCAGCACGTCTCCGCTGAGGCCGGTGTCGTGCATCGCGAACTGCAGGCTCAGCTTGTCGAGCCGCATGCCCGGCCCTGGGCGCTTGCCGTAGAACGAGAGCGACATCTTGGAGGCATCCGCCAGATCGAAGGTCAGGTGGTCCGGGCCGTGTGCGCCGACGCCCGAGTTGGCCGGGAACATGCTCTTGGGAGGCTCGCGGAACGCGATCGAGATGATGCGCTGGCCCTCGGCCAGGCGCTTGCCGGTGCGCAGGTAGAACGGTACGTCGGCCCAGCGCCAGTTGTCGATGTAGCAGCGCAGGGCGATGAAGGTCTCCGTCTCCGACTCCGGATCGACGCCCTCTTCGTCGCGGTACCCGGCGAACTGTCCGCGCACGACGTCGCTGGGCTGGATCGGCACCATGCTGCGGAAGACCTTGTTCTTCTCCTCGCTGATGGGCTCCGGTGCGAGCTCCGTGGGCGGCTCCATGGCCGTGAAGGCCAGGATCTGGAAGAGGTGCGTGACGACCATGTCGCGGAACGCGCCCGTCGCCTCGTAGAAGGTGGCGCGCGTGGCCAGACCCAGGCACTCGGGCACGTCGATCTGCACGTGGTCGATGAAGTTCCGGTTCCAGATCGGCTCGAAGAGCCCATTGGCGAAGCGGAAGGCGAGGATGTTCTGGGCCGGCTCCTTGCCGAGGAAGTGGTCGATGCGGAAGATCTGATCCTCCTGGAACACCGCGTGGAGCCGCTTGTTCAGCGACACCGCGCTGGCGAGATCCGTGCCGAAGGGCTTCTCCATCACGATGCGCGAGCCTTCGACGAGCTCCGCGTCGGCGAGGAGCTGCACGGCCGAGAGCGCGGCATTCGGCGGCACGCTCAGGTAGTGGAGGAGTCCGCACTCGGTGCCGAGTGCGGACTCCGCGCGGTGCGCCGCGGTCCTCAGCACGAGCGGCCCGGCGGAGAGCGGTACGTACTCGAGCAGATTGGTGAAGGCCTCGCCGTCTTCCGGTGACACCTCGCGGGCGACGAACTCGTCGAGTGCGCTGCGGGCCAGGGCGCGGAACTTGTCCGTGTCGATGTCGTCGAGCGAGACGCCGACGATGCGGCAGTCCGGAATGAAGCCGGCGTTCACCAGATGGAAGAGCCCCGGCAGCAGCTTGCGCCGCGACAGGTCTCCCGTGGCTCCGAAGAGCACCACGACCTGCGGAAACCGCGGACCCACTCCAGGCGGAATCTTCCCCACCGTGCACCTCGTTCTCCGGGGCACCGGGCCCCGCCGCCACGGAGTGTACGGCACGGGCGCCCCGGCTGTCGCGCCGATCCTCGCCGAGTCGAGACGACGCTCCGGCCCCAGCGAAAGAGTACAGCCCCATCGCACGCTCGAGGCACCCGTGAGCCGTTTCCGGCCCGGCCCATCCAGGGATCGCGCGGCTCCGCGGCAGGGCCAGCGGACTCCGCGGCCCCCGCGAGGCTCAGTGGGTGCGGCCCTCCTGGATCAGCTCGGCGAGGCTCGACGCGAAGCGTTGCGCGGCGTTTCCCAGCGACGCCAGGAGCGCGTCGCCGGTGAGCGTCTGATACCACTGGCCGGTGGGGGCCTCCAGGAACTCGATGTAGGAGGCGAGCTCGGCGTCGTCGAGCTCGCGGTACGTGAAGAGCATCGAGGTGAGCATCAGGTTCTTCGCCGCCATCTGGAGCGCCGGCCGCTGGGATGCGAGCTGCGACTCCAGCTCCTCCATCGAGCCGGCCTCCGGCATCGCCGATACGACCGCGCGTCCCGTGGCGGCGGTCATCGTGAACAGGACCTCCGTCATCAGCTCCGTACCACGCACGGCCCGATTCAGGCGCTGGATCGCAACGAGCCGCTGCGCGGACGGGGGGCGGTCCGGAAGGGACGCGGCGTAGGCCTCCAGCTTCGCCATGGCCTCCGGCTCCGAGGCCGCCTCCTCCAGATGGACGACGCGGAGCCCGAACGGAGTCTGGAGCCAGTCGATCACCTCGTTGGCTCTCGCGGGCTCCATGTGGGCCTTGAGATGGGCGAGGGCATCCCTCTGCATCGTCCGGGTGTCGAAGGCGGCGCGGATCGCCGTCTGGACGCGCGCCCGGACGTCCGACGGAAGCGCTCCGGTCTGCGCCGCGAACTGCTGCTCGATGCCGGGCTCGATGGCGGCGATCTGCTGCTCCATTCCGGAGAGACGGAAGAGCTCCGTGGCCGGATCCACGGCCGATCGATCGACGGCCGCGAGGGCCGCGCTGGAAGCACCCAGCAGGGCCAGCGAGACGAGGATGCGTGTTGTCATGGGGACCTCCCCTTACGGCGGCCAGAGTGGGAGCAGAGCGCGCCCGGAACGCGCGGAAGATATCAGAGCCGTCCCCGCGCGAACCGTCGCGCCTCGGCTCGGATACGGAGCCGGATCTGATTCGCGACCGAGCGCAGCACTCCCAGCGGATGCTGGCGCAGCTGGCGCAGCAGCAGCCGGCGCAGGTGCGGGGCGCCGTCCATCGGGGACTTCCACTGACCCGTGTCGCCGTGGAAGGAGAGGTTGGGCATGTCCACGGGCTCGAGGCCCACCTCGAGCCGGACGCGCTCGGTGCGGGGCGGGAGACAGGCCGTGTCGGTGCAGGCCTGGTAGTGGACCGCCACCTCGATGGGGACCGCGTCGCGATCGAGGGGCCGGCACTCGGACACCAGCTCCGCGCGCGGATAGAAGGGCACGGCGACGTCGACGACGCCGTCCCACACGTGCAGCGTGAGGTCGAGCGCTTCGAGCCGCAGGGGACGGGTCGGCGGCCAGATCGGGTCCAGGGTCACCAGCCCCTCCGGACCCAAGACCTCGACCCGGGTCGCCAGCATGCCTTCCGGAACCGGCTCGCCGTAGACGTGGAGCCCCTCGCCCAGGCTGAAGCGCACGACGAGTCGGCGCACGATCCCCTGCCGCAGGGTCCCGCGGCCGCCCTGCACGAAGACCGAGATGCGGACCTCGTCATCGCCCGCCGAGGCGGCGGGCTCGGGCTCTTCGGACAGCACCTCTCCGAGCGCGGCGCCGATCAGGCTCTCGGCGCTGTCGCGCTTCTTGTAGCTGTCGTGGAAGAACTTCTCGACCACGGCGCCGTTCTCGTCCGTTACGAAGGTGCCGGGATAGGGAACGCCGTAGGCCGGCAGATCGCCCGGCGGGATCTGGGTGTTGAGGATCCCGTAGCGGCGGATGACGGCCGAGTCGGCATCGGAGAGCAGCGGGTAGTCGATGTCGTGGGCTTGCGCGAAGGCTGCCAGCGCCTCGGGATCGTCGTAGGAGATCGCGTAGAGCTTGATCCCCGCCTCGCGGAACTTGGGCATCGCGTCGCGCAGCTCCACGAGCTGCGTGAAGCAGGGGGGTCACCAGACGGCGGAGCGGAAGAAGACGACGGCGGCCCGCGCGCCGGCGCGGTCGGCGTGGAAGTCCACGCTGCACCCGCGCTGATCCACGAGCTGGAAGTCGGGGAGGCGCTCGCCGATCTGCGGACCGGTGGAGGCTCCTTCGGGCAGGCTGGCGCGCGCCGGAAGGCCCACCGGAGCCGGTGCGTCGAAGCCCAGGTGGTCGCGCTCGTGGAACGGCACGAGCCGATTCTACGCTCCGGATTTCGCGGGGACCACCGGCCTCGAGCGCCTCGGCGTTGGCGACGCTCCGGGATGGATGCTCGTCGCGACGCAGCCCTCGTCTCGAGCGCCGAGGCGATTGATACACTACGGCCTCGTGACGCGGTTCCCCCATGACATCCGCGTAGGCCAGCGCGATTCGAGAGCCCCGGTCTGCGAGGCGCCCCCGGCGGCGATGCGCGGTTGAATCCTCCAACGCGGAGCGTCCGTGTACCTCGGACTCGACATCGGGACCTCGAGCGTCAAGGCCTTGCTGCTCGACGAAGACGAGGGCGGGCTCGAAGCCGAGGCCAGCGCCCCGCTCGAGATCCGGCGGCCCCACCCGAGCTGGTCCGAGCAGGATCCCGACGCCTGGTGGCGCGCGGTCGACGCCGCCGTGGGATCCCTGCGCGCGCGCCACCCGGCCGCTCTCGCCCGCTTGCGCGGCGTCGGCCTTTCCGGTCAGATGCACGGCGCCACGTTGCTCTCTCGCGACGATCGCCCGCTGCGCCCCGCGATCCTCTGGAACGACGGCCGTTCGAGCGCCGAATGCCGGGAGCTCGAGCGCGCCGTGCCCGCGCTCCGCCAGATCACCGGCAACCTCGCGATGCCCGGCTTCACGGCGCCCAAGCTGCTGTGGGTGCGGCGCCACGAGCCGCAGGTGTTCGAACGGGTGGCGCGGGTCCTGCTCCCGAAGGACTACGTCCGACTGTGCATGACGGGGGAGTACGCGACCGACCTCTCCGACGCCTCCGGGACGCTCTGGGTCGACGTGGGACGGCGGCGTTGGTCCGAGACGATGCTGGAGGCCTGCGCACTGGGAGCCGACTTCATGCCGTCGCTGCACGAGGGGCCCGAGCCGACGGGCAGGCTGCGCGACGCCGTGGCGCGCGCCTGGGGCTGCCCGCCCGTGCCGGTGGTCGCGGGCGCGGGCGACAACGCGGCGGGAGCCATCGGCGTTGGCGTGGTGGAGCGGGGCCAGGCCTTTCTCTCGCTCGGCACGTCCGGCGTCTACTTCGTCGCGAGCGAGGCCTTCCACCCGAATCCCGAGCAGGCGGTCCACGCCTTCTGTCACGCGCTGCCCGGGCGCTGGCACCAGATGTCGGTCCTGCTGAGCGCGGCGAGCTGTCTGTCCTGGCTCGCGGGCGCGACCGGGGCGCGGGACGAGGCCGCGCTGCTCGCCGAGATCGAGGCGGAGGATCGTCCCTGCGAGCGCCTCGTCTTCCTGCCCTATCTGTCGGGGGAGCGCACGCCCCACAACGACCCCGACGCCCGCGGCGTGTTCGTGGGACTCGACCACGACAGCGATCGCGCCTGCCTCGGCCGGGCTGCGCTCGAGGGCGTGGCCTTCGCGTTCGCGGAAGCGGAGCGGGTCCTGATCGCGGCGGGCAGCCGGATCGACGAGGTCGCGGTGATCGGCGGGGGCGCCCGGAGCCGGCTCTGGGGCCGGATCCTGGCCAGCGCCCTCGATCGGCCCCTCGTCTATCGCCGCGGGGCCGAGACGGGGCCCGCCCTCGGCGCCGCGCGCCTGGCCCGCGTCGGGATCGAGCGGGCCCGTCCCGCCGAGGTCTGCCGCCCCGGCCCGATCGAGTCCGAGGTCGAGCCCGACCCGGCCCTGGTTGCACACTACGCGGCGCGCCTGCCGCTGTACCGCTCGCTCTACCCGGCCTTGCGCGAGGCCTTCCGGCAAGCGGCCTCCATCACGACGAGGACCTCACCATGACCGAGCCCTACTTCCCTTCCGTCGCTCCGATCCGATTCGAGGGGCCGGATTCGACGAGTGATCTCGCCTTCCGCTACTACGACCCCGACCGACTCGTGCTCGGCAAGCGGATGGAGGATCAGCTCCGCTTCGCCGTCTGCTTCTGGCACAGCTTGTGTTGGCCCGGCGACGACGTCTTCGGGGCCGGCACCTTCGAGCGCCCCTGGCTCGCACCCGGCGGCGACCCGATGGCCCGGGCCGAGCGGAAGGCCGAGGTGGCCTTCGAGCTGTTCTCGAAGCTCGGCGTACCGTTCTTCTGCTTCCACGATCGGGACGTGGCGCCCGAGGCGGACGGCTTCCGCGAGTCGTGCTCGCGGCTCGACCGCATGCTGGACGTACTCGCCGGCCACATGGAGAGAACCGGCGTGGCGCTGCTCTGGGGGACGGCCAATCTCTTCGGGCACCCCCGCTATGCCGCGGGCGCCGCGACGAACCCCGACCCCGAGGTCTTCGCGTACGCGGCGGCCCAGGTGAAGCACTGCCTCGAGGCCACCCAGCGGCTGGGCGGCGCCAACTACGTCATGTGGGGTGGACGGGAGGGCTACGAGACGCTCCTCAACACGGATCTCCGGCGTGAGCTCGATCAGCTCGGCCGCTTCGTGTCGATGGTGGTCGAGCACAAGCATCGGATCGGCTTCGAGGGGACGCTCCTCATCGAGCCCAAGCCGCACGAGCCCACCAAGCACCAGTACGACCACGACGTGGCTCACGTCCTCGCCTTCCTCCAGAAGTTCGGTCTCGAGAAGGAGGTCAAGGTCAACATCGAGGTGAACCACGCCACGCTCGCCGGTCACAGCTTCCAGCACGAGGTCGCCTTCGCGATCGCCAACGACCTGTTCGGCAGCGTCGACGCCAACCGGGGCGATCCCCAGAACGGCTGGGACACCGACCAGTTTCCGAACAGCGTCGAGGAGATGAGCCTGGCCCTGTACGAGATCCTGAAGGCGGGGGGCCTCGGCACGGGCGGCTTCAACTTCGACGCCAAGCTTCGCCGGCAGAGCCTGGATCCCGTGGATCTGTTCCACGCGCACGTCGGCGGCATGGATACGCTCGCCCAGGCGCTCGTCGCAGCCGCGGCGCTGGTCGAAGCAGGCGACCTGCGGCAGGCCGTCGAGCAGCGCTACGCGGGCTGGTCCGGCCCCTTCGGCCGCGAGATCCTGGAACGCGAGCCGTCCCTGGTCGACCTGTGGAAGCGCGCCCTGGATCGGGACGACTCGCCGCGGCCGGTCTCCGGCCGGCAGGAGTGGGCCGAGAACCGGGTGCGACGGGCCGTCGCGAGCGCGCAGCGCGCCTGAGCGGGCGCCCTCGCATCAGCTCGGGCGGTACGTCGCGGGGCGGACGGGCGCCCTCTATTCGAGGGAAGGCGGTCGAGGCTCAGAGCTGGGCGCTGTCGAGGGATGTGCGCGGCTCGACGCGGGCCTTGTGCTCCGACTTCTCGATGCAGTCGGCGAGATAGCTGCGGATCTGGTACATCTGCGCGGCGGCCAGACCCTGCCCGATGAAGCTGGAGGCGTACACGGCGCCCATGGCCAGCAGCGCGATCCCCGGCGCCGCCAGGGCCCAGGGCGATTCCCCGACCGTGAGCTGGGCCGTGCCCCACAGCGCTCCCAGAACACCCGCCGCAGCGAGCGCGGCGTACACGAACGCGAAGCCGGTCCACACGGCCGGCCGCGGTCCGAACAGGCAGCGTACGCACACGCCCGGGCGGCCGTCCTCGAACCGCTCGAAGGTCACGTCGAGCTCCGGGGAGAAGAAGGCGCGCCGCGCCGGCGGGATGCGCAGCACGCAGTGTCGCGCGTCGAAGAAGCCTTCGAGCCTCGGGTCCGACTCCTCGATCTGATCGCGCAGCATCTCCACCAACGTCTCTGCGTCGCAGGCGACGTGCAGCTGGAAGCGGGGTCGCATCGCGATATCGGCCATGCCCGTCCTGCCCGAGACCAAGGTACCACGGCGCGAGCCACTCGAGATACCCGTTGTGAGGCACCCGTTGTCGCGCGCGGCGCCGGCGCCGTAGAGTGCGGTCGTGGTCTCTTCCGCCCAACGGGTCCTCGTGGTCGGCGCCACCGGCTACATCGGACGCCACCTCGCGCGCGAGCTCGTCGCCCGGGGGCACGAGGTGGTCTGCCTCGCCCGACTCCGCGCGGGGATCGGGGGCTCGCTGACGGAGCGCGAGACCCGGCGGCTCCTCGAGGGAGCAGAGGTGCGCTTCGTCGAGGTGACGGACCGGCGCTCGCTTCAGGGCGAGGGGATTCGGGGCGAGCCCTTCGACGCGGTCGTCTCCTGCCTCGCCAGCCGCACCGGCGGCGTGGAGGACGCGTGGCGCATCGACCATCGGGCCAATCGACTCGTACTCGAGGCCGCAGTCTCCGCGCGAGCCCAGCACTTCGTCCTGCTCTCCGCAATCTGCGTGCAGCGACCCCGACTGGCCTTCCAACACGCGAAGCTCGCCTTCGAGGCCGCGCTGATCGACTCGGGCCTCGACTACTCGATCGTCCGTCCGACGGCCTTCTTCAAATCGCTCTCCGGCCAGATCGAGGCGGTGAAGCGGGGCCGCTCCTTCACCGTCTTCGGGGACGGCGAGCTCACGGCCTGCAAGCCCATCGCCGAGGCGGACCTGGCACGCTTCCTCGCCGACTGCCTCGACGACCCGGGCCGCCGCCGCGCCGTCCTCCCCCTCGGTGGTCCCGGGGAGGCGATGACGCCGCGGCAGCAGGGCGAGCTGCTCTTCGAGCTCGCGGGACACGTGCCGCGCTTCCGGCGCGTCCCGGTGGCGGTGCTGGATGCCGCAGTCGGCGTGCTGACGGCCGCTTCGCGGCTGCTCCCCGGACTGCGCGACAGGGCCGAGTTCGCGCGCATCGGACGCTACTACGCCACCGAGTCCATGCTCGTGTGGAACGAGGAGGCCGGTCGCTACGACGCCGAGGCCACGCCCTGCTTCGGCGAGATCCGGCTCCGCGACTTCTACGCGCGGGCACTGAGGGACGGCTTCGGCGATCAAGCGCTCGGAGACCACGCCTTCCGCTGGCCGTGAGCGGCCCGACGCCGGTGCGCGCACGGAGGCGGGGACGACGAGGGAATCGATTGACTCGGCCGAGGGGGCCTGCCACGCTGACCACTCGGCCCTCGGGGCCCGACGAAACCACCCCGCCGTCTCGAGGACGCTGCGTTGACGAGGCATCCGACGCCCGAGGCAATCCCCGCATCACCGCCCGCTGGCACCATGCGGGAAGGTCCGCTCGCGGGCTCGGCCCCGCCCGCCTTCGACAGCGCCGACTTCTACCACGACGACCCGGACGCGACCTTCCGGTTCCTGCGTCGCCACGCGCCGATCTACCGCTGGGAGCCGCGCGCGGGTGTGGCGATGTGGATCCTCACCCGCTGGTCGGACGTCCGCGAGGTCTCGAGGCGGCCGGATCGCTACTGCAGCTCCCGGGGCATCCGGCTGATCGACGGACTGCGGCGCGGGGAGTCCGGCGTCCCCGAGCTCGGCAAGGGCCTGCAGACCATCGTGCACATGGATCCGCCTCGTCACGGCCAGGTGCGCGCGCTGCTCTCCAAGGTCTTCACGCCCCGGCGTGTGGCGACGCTCGAGCCGTGGATGCGTGCGCTGTGTCGTGACCTGCTCTCGCGGCTGCCGACGGACCAGCCCGTCGATCTCGTGGCCGAGATCGCAGCGCCCGTGCCGGCCATTGCCATCGCCCGCATCCTGGGCGTTCCGCAGGAGGATTGGCGCGAGTTCCAGGCCTCGGCCGACGCGCTCATCCAGCTGGAGGCCGGCCAGCTCGAGGGCGAGGAGGCCGGCCGGGCGGCGACGCAGGTGGGACGCTTCTTCGAGGCGCTGCGCGGGTGGATCGACGCGCGCCGGCGGGAGCCCGGTCCCGACCTGCTCTCGGCGCTCGTGCACGTCGAGGAGGGCGGCGTGCGTCTCGACGCGCACGAGGTCCTCACCATGGCGGTGACGCTCCTCGTGGCGGGGAACGAGACCACCCGGACGCTGATCTCCGGAGCCTGCCTCGCGCTGCACGAGCACCCGGACCAGCGCGAGGCGCTGCTCGCGCGCCCCGCACTCATGCCCGGCGCCGTCGAGGAGTTCCTGCGCTGGGTGACACCGGTCCACAGCCATGCGCGCACCGCCACCCGGGACACGGAGCTCGGCGGGACGCGGATCCGCGCCGGCGACTACCTCGTCATGATGTACCGATCCGCCAACCGCGACGAGGAGGTGTGGCCCGATGCGGAGCGCCTCGACGTGGCGCGTCCCGCCGCCTCGAACCCCCACCTCTCGTTCGGCTACGGAGAGCACTTCTGCCTCGGCGCGGGCCTGGCCCGGCTCGAGGCGCGCGTCGTCTGCGAGGAGCTCCTGCGGCGCTTTCCGCGCTTCGAGGTCGTCGGCGAGCCGGTGAGGCAGCGCTCGACCCACTTCAACGGCATTCTCGAGATGCCGGTGTGCCTGGACGGGGAGCACGGGGCAGTCGGGACGAGCGGGGGCAGGGACGCATGAGCTGGGATCTGGTGATTCGAGGCGGACGCGTGGTCGACGGCACGGGGATGCCCCCGTTCCGCGCCGACGTGGCCATCCGCGGCGGTCGCATCGCGCGCATCGGCCGGGTGAGCGAGCCGGCCGAACGCTGCATCGACGCCGACGGCTGCTGGGTGACCCCGGGCTTCATCGACGTCCACACCCACTACGACGTGCAGCTCGACTGGGACCCGCTGGCGACGCCCTCGTCGTGGCACGGCGTGACGACGGTGCTGACCGGCAACTGCGGCTTCACGCTGGCGCCGGCCAAGCCCGAGGACGTCGACTGGCTGGCCGGGATGCTCTCGCGCGTGGAGGGGATGTCGCGCCGCGCGCTCTCCGAGGGCCTGTGCTTCGAGGGCGGCAGCTTCGGCGACTACTGGCGGCGCTTCGACGGCAAGCTCGGCGTCAACGCCGGCTCCTTCGTGGGCCACTGTGCGGTGCGCCGCTGGGTCATGGGCGACGACGCGTCCGAGCGGGCGGCGCGGCCCGAGGAGATCGCGCAGATGAAGGAGCTGGTGCGCCAGGCCATGCGCGAGGGGGCGGTCGGGTTCTCCACCTCCCAGATCGAGGCGCACTGCGGGGAGGACGGGCGGGAGGTGCCGTCGAACTTCGCCTCGGCCGAGGAGGTCGTGGAGCTTGCCTCGGTGCTGGCGGAGTTCGACCGGGGTGCCGTCGAGATCATCCCCCGCAGCTTCAGTCAGGGCTACGACGAGAAGGACCGCAAGCTGCTGCTCGATCTCTACCGGGTCTCCGGGCGCCCCGTGGAGCTCAACATCCTGGTGCCCAACAGCCAGGATCCCATGGGCTGGAAGGCGAGCCTGGACTTCTGCCAGGAGGCCTTCGAGAAGCAGGGAGCCCGGCTCCATCCGATGTTCACCACGAACTACCTGGAGCTCCACCTGAAGCTCCGCGACACCTTCGTGTTCGACGAGATGCCGAGCTGGCGCCGGGTCCTGACCCTGCCGGACGCCGAGCGCGCCGCGGCCCTCGCCGATCCGGCCGAGCGCGCGAAGCTGCGCGCGGAGTTCGACGGCCCCGAGAGCCGGGCGGTGACCTTCGCCTGGTCCGGGCTCGAGGTGGAGGCCGTGCGGAATCCGGCGCTCCGGGAGCTCATCGGGATGAGCGTCACCGAGATCGCGAGCCGGCGCGGCGAGACCGATCCGCTGGACGTCTTCCTCGACGTCTGCCTGGCGGACGATCTCGAGACCAGCTGGCAGACGCGCCGTGGCGAGATCGAGGAGAAGTTCATCGAGCACGTCGTGCGCACCAGCGTGCAGAGCCCGATCGTGATGCCGGGCTCCTCCGACGGCGGAGCGCATCTCGCCTCCTTCACCGGTGCCGACTACACCACGCGGCTGCTCACCGAATGGGTTCCCGACCCGCTCAGCCTCGAGCACGCGGTCTGGCGCAACACCCTGATGCCCGCGACGGTCCACGGCATCGCGGACCGCGGCGTCGTGCGCGAGGGCGCGTGGGCCGACCTGCTGGTCCTCGACCCGGGTCGCCTCGAGGCCCATCGGGCGCGCCTCGTCCGGGACTTCCCCGGCGACACCGAGCGCTACGTGACCGACGCGGACGGCTACGTCGCCACCGTCGTCAATGGCCAGGTGCTGCTGGAGGACGGTCGCCACACCGGCGCCCTGCCGGGTCGGGTGCTGCGCTAGGTCGATCGAGGCCCGTTCGGGGAGCGACCGATCACGACACTTCGGTCACCCACCTCGGTAGGCGAACAGCCCCGCATGCATCGAGCGATGCAGTCGACCACGCCCCGACCACAGGCTTCAGCGGGGAGCCGCGTGCCGACTCGCCGCCCCTACTCGTCTCCCTCGGACCCGATCTGCCGCCCGCAGGCGGCGAGCAGTGGTTTCCAGGCGCGCGCGTGGCGCCGGGACGCCGCCCGGAAGCCCGGCCCGAGGGCGTCGCCGTCCGCCCGGAGCACGCGGGCGTAGTAGCGGTGGAGCACCGGGCCGGGCTCGCCCGAGAGACGGAGCGTCCGCTCGTAGACCAACGCGAGCGAGGCGAGGACGAGTCGCGTCTCACGCTCGAGCTCCGCGACGAGCGGCTGCACGCGGGACACATAGCGCTCCTCGAAGAGCCGCTCGAGCCTGCGCGATCGGGCGTCGCAGCGCTCGGGCGAGAAGCGCTCGAGCTCGGCCGCGACCGACGAGAGTGCGTCGCGCGCCCGGGCGAGGTCGTGGAGCAGCGGACCGGCACCCTTCGCGCGGTGGAGCTCGCCGAGCGCCGCCACGAGCGCCTCCCCGTCGGCTGGGCTCCGGAACTCCGCGGCGACGGCGGCCTCGAGCTTCGCCAGCGCCTCCCGGGTCGCCACCTGCCGGCCCAGGATCGGGCTCGGGCCGGACGACAGGAAGCGCTCCATCTCTGGACCGGTCCAGACGGCATTCCACACGTGGCGCCCGACCTCGCTCCGCTTCGTGTCCACGGCCTCCTCGAACTTCTGCCGGCGCGTCGGCGAGAGCCCCTCGAGGCAGGGGCCTGCGGCCTCCAGGAACTCGAGCTCGTAGACGACCCGTCGCGTCGCGGGCATGACCCTGCCGAGCTGGCTGTTGCGCTGGCTCACGAGTTCGCCCCATCGGCAGCCGTGGAAGGAGAAGTAGTCGGACCAGCCGATCCGCAGGTCGCTCACCTCGAGCACCCGCTCGCGGCGCGCGGGCAGCCGCACGCCGGTGCTCGCCGGCCGGGAGGCGTGCTCGACGCCGAGGCTATCCGCGACGGCGCGCTCCCAGGCTCGAAGGAGATCGCTACGGGAGGGTGGGCCGCACGCGGAGGGAAGAGCTGCCACGCTGAGGCCGGCGAATACGAGGGCGCGCCAGTGCGACACCGTGGAGCCTAGCCTTTGAACGGCGGCACGCCCTGGAGGTCCCGCAGGCCCGACGGTTCGAGTGGCTCTCTCACGGAAGCTCGGCGCTGAGAGGCGCGAAGCGAAGGCGGAAGCCGTCGGCCTCCACATCGCCGTAGCGAGCCGGAACGATGCGGGCCGTGCCTTCGGCCAGGGCCGTGGGCCAGGATTCCGAGTCGTGCGCTTCTCGCGGGACCAGCAGCCGCCCGATGGCTTTCCGCTACCCGCGGGCCACGTCGTGCGCCAGTCCGAGGAGGGCTGCGTAGCCCGCCTGCCCCAGCTCGAAGCGCAGGAAGCCGAAGTCGAACGCGTCGGGCGGCACGGCACCGCGCGAGATGCCAGGCCCGCCCGCTCACGCCTTGCGTGCCACGATCAGGCGCGACGGCGGCGACTTCGCGTAGAGGCGGGTGTCGATGATCTCGAAGCCGGCGCCGAGCATCAGGTCCTCGAGCTCGGCGACGCGCAGCGACCGGACGTAGGGGGCGAGCCCCAAGGGCCGCATCGCCGCGATGACGAGGCCCCAGAGCCGGGTCTGCTCGGCCAGGCAGACCGTCTTCGAGATGAAGAGACCGCCGGGCTTCAGGAGCGCGTGCACCCGGGCGATGGCGCCCTCGAGATCCTCGAGCAGGTGCAGGAGGTTGAAGCCCATCACGACGTCGAACGAACGGCTCTCGAGGCGTTCGTCGAAGACGCTGGCCTGCTCGAAGCCGATGTTGTCGACCCCCTGGGCCTTGGCCTTCTCGCGCCCGATCTCGACCATGCGCGCGGAGATGTCCGTCGCGGTGATGTGCGCGCAGCTCGGCGCGAGCCGCAGCGCCGTGCTGCCCGTGCCGCAGCCGAGCTCCAGGACCCGGTCGCCCGGCTTCAGGTGGCCGCGGATGCACGCCAGGGTGCGCTCGTAGGTGGCCTGATCCTTGATGGGCTTCTGCGCGTACTTGTCGGCGACCTTGTCCCAGAAGGCGGCGGCGTCCGGCATGATTTCCTCCGTCCCCGGACTGTAGCCCGGTATAGACTGCGCAGAGTCCGGACCGCGTCGCGCCGCGCGTCGCGCGTTGCGGTCGGCGAACGGGGAGCGATCCGTGGCAGGCGCTGGCATGCGGGAGCTCAAGCTCTTCATCGGCTCGCCCGGTGACGTCGCCGCCGAACGGGAGGCGGTGTTCGAGCTGATCGCGCGTCTCAACGACGATCCGCTCGTCCGCGATCTGGGATTCTCGCTGCGTGCCATCGGCTGGGATCGAACCGCTCACCGGCGTACCGCATGGTTGAGCCCCCAGCGCGCGATCGATCAAGGACTCCCGCGGCCGTCGCAGTGCGAGTTCGCCATCTTTCTGTTCTGCAACCGGATCGGGACGCCGCTCCCAGACGGGGAGTACGAGACGCTCCCGGAGCACGCATCACTCCCCAGGCTCGGTCGCCAGGAGCTGACGGGGTCGACGTGGGAGCTCGTCGACGCGATGTCGAGCGGCCTGCGTCGCGGAACGCCGGATGTGGCCACCTGGCGGCTCGAGAGGGACCTTGTGCTTCCGAGCGGCGAGAGCCGTGAGGCAAAGCAGGGCCTGTTGTACCAGCAGGAGCTGTTGGAAGGCTTCTTCGAGAAGTTGGGTGGCCGCTACCTCAGTCGCTGCCGGGACAAGGACAAGCTCGCCAAAGGCCTCGAGGACCACATCAGGAGCTTCCTGCGAGACCTCGCTCGCAAGGAGAAGCGGGCGGTCCCCCCCGCCGAGGCCCGCAGGGAGCCGAGGCGGCCCCAGGACTACCTCGACTGGGTCGCCCGGGAGGCGGCCCGCGTGGAGGTGCTCGTCGCCGACCTGCAGCAGGCGACGAACGCCCGGCTCCCGGATGTGTACGTACCTGCGCTCACCTCGCAGCGCGAACGCCCTTCCACGGGCGAGGCGGAGCGGCTCCCGGGGAGGGAGCGGGAGTTCGAGCTGCTCCTGAGCCGGCTCGACGAGCGGTCGCTCTACGTCCCGGGTGCTCCGGGCTCCGGGAAGTCCACCTTCTGTCGGTGGGCGAGCGGCGTGGTGGCGCGGGGCAGCGTATCGGGAAGTGACCTGGAAGCGCCCGAGGAGTACCGCGAGCAGGTGCCGCTCGATCTCGTGGCGCGGCTCCCGGTGCTCGTTCCCCTTCGGGAGCTGGACCGCCACGTGAAGCCCGGCGCGGAGAAATGGACCCGAGCCGAGCTGATCGAGTGCGTGGCGGCCTGGATCGAGTCCAAGCGGGTCGGACTGCTCGGGTCCGACCTCGAGGCGCATCTCGACGACGGGTCCTGTCTCCTCTTGCTGGACGGCTTCGACGAGGTTCCCGAGCGGAGGGGGTTCACGGGAGGTGGTGCGGCCGCCTTCCCGCGGGCGGCCATCCTCTCGGGCCTGGCGGATGCCCTCGGGAGCGAGCGCTTCCGGCGCAACCGGATCCTTCTGACGAGCCGACCCTACGGTCTTGCGGGAGCGGAGCGGGGCCGCCTCGGCCTCGAGGAGACGCCGCTCCTGCCCCTCGTGCCCGGCCTGCAAGATCTCTTCGTGCGCCGCTGGTTCACGGCCGTGGATCGGGATCATGGCGCGCGCAAGGCGGAGGAGATGCTGCGCGAGATCGAGAAGCGCCCGGACCTGACCGAGCTGCGCGACAACCCGATGCTGCTGACGGCCTTCTGCATCCGCTTCGACGAGGGAGGACGCCTTCCGCGCGACATCCACGAGCTGTACGACACCGTCACGACCTCGGTGCTGTTCGGGCGCTTCCGAAACCACGAGAGCGCGCGCTCTCTGGTGCGCCGCCGCCTCGGCGTCATCGCCCTCGACATGCACACGGGCGACGCCATCGGGGAAGCGCGGGAGGAGCCCGCCGCCCAGGTCAGCTTCGAGGAGGTGGAGCAGTCGCTGAAGCGCTACGCCGAATCGGACCGCTACGATGAGACCAGCGAGACCGCGGCCTCCGAGAAGCGGGAGGAGCTCCTCTCGCGCTCCGGACTGCTGCTTCCCCAGGGCCCGAATCGGGCGGGTTTCTATCACCTCACCTTCCAGGACTTCCTGGCCGCGGAGCGGCTCGCCAGGACCGATCAGCCACTGGCGAAGCTGCTCGAGCAGCGTGGCCAGCAGGTGCGCTGGCACCAGACGCTCGAGTTCCTCTTCGCGCGGACGGCGTCCCAGCGTACGCTCGGCGCAGCGCTCCAGGCGCTCGATTCACTCCGTCCGGCCCTCGAGCCAGGCGCTCTGGCGTCGGATCCGACGCCGGCGCTGCTCGTGGGGCGATGCCTCGAGGTCGCCCAGGCGCAGGGCGAGGTCGGCGACTGGGCGCGCCTCTTCCAGGGAGCCTGCCGAGCCGCCATCGCGGAAGACATGCCCCCGGAGACGCTGGTCGCCCGCGCCGCACTGCTCCGCTCCCTCGGCCAGATGCAGCTCGACGATCGTCAGGGGGTCGGGCTCCGGGCGGACGGCGTCCCCGACATCGACCTCGTTCCCATCCCGCGCGGCGAGGTGACGCTGGAGGGTCGTTCCGAGTGCTTCCCAGTCGAGCCCTTCGAGATCGCGCGCTACCCCGTGACCTGGGCCCAGTTCCACGCCTTCGAGTCGGCGGACGATGGCCACAGCGACCCTCGGTGGTGGCAAGGACTAGAGCCACCGTTGGCACCGGCCGACGCGCAGTGGCCGATTCCGAATCATCCGCGGGAGATGGTGTCGTGGTACGAGGCGATCGCCTTCTGCCGCTGGCTGTCGGCACGGCTCGGACGCGAGGTCTCGCTGCCCACCGAGATGGAGTGGCAGCAAGCCGCCACGGGCGGAGATCCAGCACGGGAGTACCCCTGGGGTTCATGGAAAGAAGGCCGAACGAACAGCTTCGAGACCGGGCTTGGAAGGACCACGGCAGTCGGCCTTTTTTCCCAGGGTCGTTCGCTACAGGGCGTGTCGGATCTGGCCGCGAACGTCTGGGAGTGGTGCCTCAACCGGTATAAGCCTCCCAGCCACACCGAGGTCGATGCTTCCGGGGAGTTCCGCGTGTTGCGGGGCGGGTCCTGGCTCAATGACCGGGTGGGCTGCCGCTCTGCGTCCCGCCTCAGGGGCCGTCCGGACAAGCGCATTGTCGACGTCGGGTTTCGGGTGGTGTGTCGCCCCCAGTCTTCCGCTGAACCCTGACCTCTGATTGCTGTCCACTGAATGCTGCGCGCCGCTGGCGCGAGTGCGCGGCGATGGCTCGCGGGCCCACTTCGCGATCCCCTGCCGCCCGGGCTAGCCTGGGCGCCATGATCGAAGTGCACCACCTGAACAACTCGCGCTCGCAGCGCGTCCTCTGGCTGTTGGAGGAGCTGGGCGTCGATTACGAGATCGTCCCCTACCAGCGCGACCCGCAGACGAACCTGGCGCCCGAGTCGCTCCGGAAGATCCATCCGCTCGGGAAGTCACCGGTGGTCCGCGACGGGGACGAGGTGCTGTTCGAGTCGGGAGCCATCCTTGACCAGCTCGTCCGGCGCTACGGCAAGGGACGCCTGGCGCCGCCCGAAGGCTCGCCCGACCAGGTTCGCTACCAGCAGTGGCTCCACTACGCGGAGGGCTCGGCGATGCTGCCGTTGCTGATGAAGCTCTACCTCTCGCGCCTCGGCGAGGCTGCCGAGCCGCTGCTGCCGCGCGTGCACGCAGAGATCGAGAACCACATGGGCTTCCTCGATGCCTCGCTCGGCTCGCGCGACTGGTTCGTGGGAGACGAGCTCACGGCGGCCGACATCCAGCTCTCGTTCCCCGTGCAGGCCACGCGCATGCTCTACGGCCTCGAGAAGTTCCCGCACCTGGCCAGCTTCCGGGAGCGCTGCGTGGCGCGCCCCGCCTACGAGCGCGCGCTCGAGCGCGGCGGACCCTACGCGTTCTAGGGACGCGCAGGAGTCGATTCGAGCGTCGATTCGAGTGCCGGCGACGGGGGCCTCGCACTCTCAGCCGACGACGGTCACCGTGATCTGCCGCCGGTGTCCGCCGCGCCGGTGCTCCCAGACGAACAGGCCCTGCCAGGTGCCGAGGGCGCAGCGCCCGCCCACGACCGGAATGCCGAGGGAGGTCTGGGTGAGCGCCGTCCGCACGTGGGCGGGCATGTCGTCCGGCCCCTCCATGGTGTGCCGGTAGAGCGCGTCGCCGTCCGGCACGAGGCGCGACAGGAAGGCGTCGAGGTCGCGCTGGACGTCGGGGTCGGCGTTCTCGTTGACGAGGAGCGAGGCGCTCGTGTGGTGGATGAAGACCGTGCACAGCCCGTCTTGGATGCCGGAGGCCCGCACGGCCTGCTGGACCGCCCGCGTGATCTCGACCGTTCCGCGGCCCCGCGTCGTCACCTCGAAGCGGCTGGATCGGGCGCCCATGGAGCCGACGCAGCCCCTCAGGCGGCTTCGAAGATCGAGGGCGCCCGCCCCCTCGGAACCGCCTCGGGATAGACGGCGTTGATGGCGGCGGCCAGCCCCGGATCCTCGATGCGGCCCAGGTCGAGCCGGACGTCGGCACCCCGCTGCTCGAGATCGCGGTCGAAGGTGCGCGCCACGTCGGGAAGCGAGAGGGGCTCGGCCGTCTGCCGCACCCACGCGGCCTCGTCGCGGTAGACGTCGGCCTTCCACAGGACGCTCACGCGGTAGCGCTCGAGGGGCGCCCGGTAGCGGACCTCCCCGCGATCGCGCACGGCCCAGTCCCCGCTTGCGTCTCCCGCCGGCGCCAGCTCGGCGCGTGGCGTCACGCGGCGCGTGCCCTGGTCGAAGGGGCCCACGGGCCCCACCTGATGGAACATGCCGTGGTTGTCGCCGACGAGTGCGGTATTGGCCATGGCGCCCGCGTGCTCGCGCCAGGGCGCCTCGGGGCCGTCGGGCCAGTAGCGGAAGGCGCCGCCCTCGACGTCGTTCATCCACCAGATCGCGGTGGCCTGGACGACGAGGGAGTGCTCGAAGAGGCCGGACCAGAGCATCGCACGCAGCAGCCACATGGGCGTGTTGCTGCGGTCGCGGCCCTGGAAGCGCGGGTTGTCGGTGTGGGCCGGGCCGCTGGCTTCGATGGCGGCCATCAGGTTCACGTAGACGCTGTGCGGGCGGATCACTTCGGCGCCGTAGAAGTCGCGGGCGGCCTGGAGGATGCGCGGGTGATGGAGGAAGAGCTCCGAGCCGTCGACGCGCAGGTCGGCGTGGACCCAGTCGTTCTGGAACCACATCGGGCTGGTGGCCGCCTCCAGATCCGCGTCCGGCCGGTACCAGCCTCCTAGCGGCGTGTAGGGCGCGTTCCGCTCCAGCAGCCGCACCACGTCCCCGACGTCGTCGATCACGTCGCGGAGCAGGACGGGCGGATCGCTGAGCCGGATCACGCCGGGATGCTAGGGGATGCGCGGCCCCGACGCCGAGAGCCCGGAAGCCTCTCCGACGCCCAGCCTTCTGGTTCACGCTTCCCTCCCTCGCCCGCCGGGCTGCCCGTTGCGGCGCCGAGACAGTCGCGGGACACTCTGCGGTCTCCTTCCCAACCGAGGTCCCCGATGATCCCCGCTCCCCGTCGCATCGCTCTCTCCCTCGCCGTCGCGCTTCCCCTGCTCGTGCTGGGCTCGGCGCGGGTGGCCCAGGCGGTTCCCGAGTCGACCCTCGTGGTGGGGAACGCCCTGGCGCAGCACTACGGCGTGCCGCAGGGCGCCGTCACGGGCCTGCTCGAGAGCGGGGTCTCGCTCGACAGCGTGACCCAGCTCCTGCTGGTGCAGGAGAGCGCGGGCAAGTCCTTCGACGAGGTGACCCGCGCGTACCGCGCCCAGGGCAACGACGTCCGGAAGACCGCCGATCAGTTCGGCGTCGCGGCGGAGAAGTACTCGGCGCGCAACGTGGAGGCCGCCCTCGAGCGCGCCAGGGCGGACGCCACCGAGCAGGCCTCCCAGGAGGCCTCCGAGAAGGCCGCCGAGGCCACGGGCAGGGCGGTGGATTCGCTCTTCGGAGGCAGGGGGGGCTACTGAGGCTGGCCCTGGACGGGTCAGCCGACGCCGCGCAGCGCGTCCCCTCCCTGGAAGACCGTCCCGGAGGTTCCCTTGGCACTCACGTCGTCCACCATGCTCGATCTCGGCACCACGGCCCCGGACTTCCGGCTCCCGGACGCCGCCGGAGGAGGCCGCCTCGTCGGACTCGCGGACTTCGACGACGCGCCCGCGCTGCTCGTCGCGTTCGTCTGCAACCACTGCCCCTACGTCAGGCACATCCGGGAGGGGTTCGCGCGATTCGCGCGGGACTATCGCGACCGCGGCCTCGCGATCGTGGCGATCAGCGCCAACGGCGTCGCGTCGCACCCGCAGGACGCTCCCGAGAAGATGGCCGAGGAAGCCCGCGAGCAGGGCTACGTCTTCCCCTACCTCTACGACGAGACCCAGGAGGTCGCGAAGGCGTATCGCGCCGCCTGCACGCCCGAGTTCTATCTCTTCGACGCCGACCGCAAGCTCGTGTACCGCGGCCAGCTCGACGACAGCCGACCGGGGAACGACGTCCCGGTGACCGGACGTGATCTGCGGGCCGCGGTGGATCGGGTGCTGGCCGGTGCTCCCGTCGATCCCGATCAGAAGCCCAGCATCGGCTGCAACATCAAGTGGAAGGCCGGAAACGAGCCCGCCTACGCCTGAGCCGGGGTGCGCCGCCCGTTCGCCGGAGCTCACCAGCGCAGCGCGAGACCGCCGGAGACGCCGTGGGCCGTGAAGCGGGTGTTCCAGTGCCCGTCGTAGTACACGAACACGTCCAGGGCATGGGGAGTCCGCACGCGCCAGCCCGCTCCGAAGCGAGCACTGTCCCGGCCGGGCTCGGACCCTCTCGCGACGAAGGTGTTGCCGGACAGGTCTCCCGAGAGCCGCGCATCGATGCGGCGATCGGTGTCGCCGAACTCGTGGTCCCAGCGCGCCCAGAGCTCCGGGAGCAGGAAGGCGCCCTGCTCGAACTCGAAGCTGCCGCGCACTCGCACGCCGGCGGAGCTCACGTAGGAGTCGAGCGACTCGTCGTCGACGGCGAGATCCAGCGCTCCGCTGCCTTTCTCGCGAAAGCTGTCGTGCTCGACGCGCGTGTAGTCGAAGGCCGCCATCGGCTCGATCCTCCAGCCGCCCACCCGGAACGCCAGCACGCCGCCTTCGATGTAGGCCGAGTAGGTATCGCCGTCGAAGTCCGCCTTCGGGCGTTCCGCGCCCTGCGAGGTCGAAATGCGTCGTCGGCTCTCCATGTCGTCGCGCGCGTAGTGGAGGACGCTGCCCAGATAGGCCCACTCGCCCACGTAGCCGGCGTAGACGGATGCCAGGATGCTGTCGACGTCGCCCGAGGAGTCGTCCCGGTCGGAGTCGAGGTCCGTGTACGCGTAGCCGCCGGCTGCGCCGAGGAAGAGCTCGTCGGTCAGGCGGTAGTCGAGGCCCCCGGCGCCGCCCACGATCGTGTAGTCGAAGCCGCGCGCGCGGGAGTCGCTGTCCACGTCGCCGAAGGCGCCGTAGGCGTCGATCCAGACGCCGAGCCCGATGTCGTCGAGAGCGGCCCCGGCTGCCGCGGCGACGGGACGGGGGCCGGCGGCTGCGAGGGCCGCGATCGAGCCACCCCATGGGCCCGCCTCGCCGAGCAGCCCGTTCCAGCCGAGGCTGAAGGCGGCGCCACCGACGCGTGCCGTGTGGGATTGCTCCGCGTCCGGATTCTCGAGCTGCCCCAGGCGGCGCATGGCGAGGTCCCGGAAGCGCTCCGAGTTGGCCAGTCGCGTGGTGGTGAAGTTCGCGAGCGTGTCGCCCGAGATCTCGTCGAGGGCCCGGTTGACGACTGACGTGGACTCCACGGTCAGGTCGTCGAGGATCTGCTGGAGCTCCTCGGTCGCCGTCGCGGCGTCGAGCGCCGTGCCCACGGCCCGTTGATTGGCGTTGGAGCCGATCGTCCCGAAGGTCTCCCCGTTTCGCCGCAGGAGAACGGAGAGCTCGTTCGGACCCTGCTCGATCTCGAGGGGCTCGAAGAAGGCCAGCTCGGGCGACACGAGCTCGAAGCTGCCGCCGTCGAAGCCGCCGCCCGCTGTGATCACGTCGTAGGAGAACGTCTCGCCCTCGTACGCGCCGGGCCTCAGGGAGACTTCGAGCGTGCCGTCGATCTCGACCATGCCGCTCGAGTCGATCCGATCGGAGTCGAGAGCCTCGTCGATCTGGACCTCGAACACCGCGTCGGGACCGAACTGCGCGCTCCCGGCGACGACGTTCGCGATGTCGCTGGATTCGGCGGGACCGGGAGAGAGGGTTCCCGAGATCTCGAGCGCCCCGGCTACGGATCCACTTCCATTCAGCTCCGCCCCCTCGGAGACCGTGAGCTGCCCGCCGAGCGTCACGTCTCCCAGGACGAGTGCGCCGGTCGCGACGACGGCCGAGCCGGTGAACGTCTCAGCGCTACCCGTGAGGGTGAGGCGCCCGCTTCCCCGCTTCTCGAAGCCACCTGCTCCTTCGAGCTCGGCCGCGAAGCTGCCCTCCGCGTTCTGGTCGAGGACGAGGGACGCGCCCGAGCCGATCGCGACCTTCGCGCTCGTCAGGCTGTCCGTGTCGGCCCGGAGCGTGCCGTCGGCGACGGTCGTGTCGCCCGTGTGCCCGTTGTCGCCGGTGAGCACGAGGGTCGCGCTCCCGTTCTTGACCAGCACCCCCGCCCCGCTGAGCGTTGCCGCGTAGGTTCCGTCCTGGCTCTGGTCGAACACCAGCGTCGCACTGGCGGCGATCGCGACGTCGCCCACGAGGTTGTCGGTGTTGCCCTCGAGCGTGCCCTGCGAGACCGTCGTGTCGCCGGAATGGCCGCTGTCTCCCTCGAGGACGAGCGTGCCCGTTCCCGTCTTCTCGAGCGAGCCGGCGCCGCTGAGCGTCCCCTCGAAGCGCCCCGTCCCCGTCTGCGCGAAGACGAGCGTTGCGTCCTGGGCGATCGAGATGGCTCCCTGGAGGCTGTCCGCATCGCCCTCGAGCGTGCCCTGGGAGACGCTCGTGCCGCCGGCGTAGTCGTTGTCGCCCTGCAGCACGAGCGTTCCGCTGCCCGCCTTGGTCAGGCTGCCGTCACCCCCGATCGAACCGGCCGATGTGCTCGTCCTTCCTTCCCCGACCTCGAAGGTGACGTCGACGCCGGTCATCGCGAACAGATCCTCGCCTGCCGCGTCGCCGCTCGATCGCCCCGCGCCGTTGGCGACCGCGTTGGGTGTTGCGACTCCGAAGTCGCCGTCGACGATGCGCAGCGTGCCGCCCTGACGCACGAAGACGGCGCCTCCGGCGCCGCGCCCGCCCTGGGCGGGGCCCGTGCTCGCGCCGTCCCCGCCGCCGAATCCGGCGCTGCCCGTCATCACGCCGCCGCCGCCGCCGCCGCCGAAGCCCCCGTTGCCGCCGGTTCCGTCCGGCGCGCCGCCACCGCCGCCGAACGTCCCGCCGTTCCCGGCGACGCCGGTCCCGGTGGCGCCGCCGCCCCCGCCGAAGCTCCCCCCGTCGCCGCCGTCCGCCTCGCCAGAGCCGGCCCCGCCACCGCCGGAGCGCTCGCCACCGTCGGCTCCAGCGAGTCCGGCCTGGCCGCCTTCGCCACCGTTCGGGCCGCCTCCACTTCCCCCGACGCCGGCCGCTCCGGCCGAGCCGTCCTCGTCGAGCCCGCCGCCGCCGCCGGCACCGGCCGTCACGTCCCCGTCTCCACCGCGGCCCGCGAAGCCACCTCCGCCGCCCGCACCGATTCCGCCGTCTCCAGCGAGGCCACCGCCCCCGCCGCCCGCCGTCATCCCGTCTCCGCCGGCACCGCCCCGCGCCAGGTTGCCGTCGAAGGACACGTTCTCGATCGTGACGCTGGCCCCCTGGTCGACGAACAGTCCGCCGCCCGCGCCCAGTCCGCCTCCGCCCCCTCCGGATCCGTCGCCGCCTTCGGCAGCAGCCGACGAGACGTCGAGGTTCCGGATCGAGACGTCACCGGACTCGACGAAGAAGACGCGGTGCTGTCCGCCGCCCGCGACCGCGACCCCGGCGGCGGCCGCGCCGTCGATCTCGAGCGCGCCCTCGATCCGGGTCAGGTCGCTCTCGAGCGTGATCGTCTGGCCTGCCAGGCCCGCATCGAAGACGATGCGGTCCTCTCCCGCGTTCTGGTTGGCCAGCGAGATCGCCTCGCGCAGCGATCCCGTCCCGCTGTCGGCCGTCGAGACGACCACGAACTCGTCGGCCGGGGCGGACACGCCGATGGCGAGTGTGACGGCGACGACGACGCCGCAGCTCGAGCAGCGGAGCAGGGGTCCCAGAGCCATTTGCGCATTCCGAGCGGCCGCAGGTGCTTCGAGATCCGGACGCGAGCCGGCCAATCGCTTCCAATCGCTTCGGCTACGCGACCATCTTGCCTCGCAGGGCCCAGAGAAGTCTAGCGCGGGATCGGCGCGGGCTTCAGGCGGCGCGCGTCGCACGCGCGAGCAGTGCGCGCCCGACCCGGCGGGCCTTCCCGAGGGCACGGCGCGTCAGGCTCGGCGCGCGCTCGACGCGGTAGCCGAAGCTGTAGCGGAGGGTGCCCGTGAAGACCGTGTGCCACAGGTCGGGCTCGCCCGCCTCGGTAAAGCGGAACATCCGGAAGTTCAGGCCTTCGTCCACGGAGGTGACGATCTCGCCGCTGTGCGGGTCCCGGAAGCGGAAGTACGATTTCCCCGGCTCCTCCGCGACGTTGATGTACAGGCGCCAGCCCGGAACCAGGGAGTTGGTGTGCCAGCCGATGTAGCTCCCGGCCGGGTACAGGAAGTGCCCGCTCAGGCAGATGCTGGTGGCACCTCGGAAGAGCTGCCGCATCGCCGCCGCGATGCGCCGGTCCACCTCGCGACGCGCCTCTCTCACCGCCTCGCTGTCCACGGCTCCCGCGAGTCGGACGTCGTTGAAGATCAGGTAGTCGGCGATCCCGTGGGTGCGCACGTCGCTGATGTCTTCGCCCGAGCCCAGGACGGCCTCCAGGCTCTCGGGGGAGGTCTCCCACTCGGCTCTCGGATTCGGGACGAAACGCGCCAGATGCTCCTCGGAGGCGGCCTTCTGGAGCTCGCAGCAGCGGCGAACCGCTTCGATCAGCGCGGCATCCTCTCGGAGGTAGTCGAGCTCGTAGAAGAGTCCCTTGGAGTCGAAGGAGAAGGAGCGGGGCTGTTCGAGCCTCGGAAGCCGGATGATGGAGCTCATGGTCGATGTCTTCCTCGTGCGGGCCTCAGTGCCGGCAGTGCATCGTCGGACCCCTGTCGATCAGACGATAGTCCAGCAGCTTGCGTTGCCAGTAGGGGTTCCGGAGTAGCGGCTCGGGGTCGTTTCCGACCCCGTCGCGGACCTCGAGGCGCCTGCGGATGCCGTTGCGCCGGTAGTCGACGTAGAAATCGCCCTCCCGCCAGCTGCTCCACGACCGGAACACGAAATGGGTCATCAGCAGGTCGTCGCGCGCAGCGCTGCGGAAGAAAGGGACGTCGGAGTCGAGGATCTCCACCAGGTCGTCCTGGTGTCCCGCGAGGTGGACGAACTGGCGCAGGAAGAGATGGTTCGGTCGACCGCCCTCGGTGCGCAGATTGCTGAACATCGAGAAGCTGGTCTGGGTCTTGAGTCCGAGATAGGGGCTCATCCCGTTGACGACCACGAGCGCGGGCACGATCCACAGGACCGCGGAAGCGGGCCGGAAGCCGTGCGGAAGCGGGACCATCTCGCGCAGGCGACCCACCGCGAAGCGCAGGTACAGGCCGATGCACACGAGAGCCCACAGGCTCCAGACCCCGAGCTGGAAGTCGTACACGCGCCAATAGGGAGCCGAGGCGGGAGCCGAGACCGCGACGACGCACACTGCGGCGAACAGCGTCAGGGCGCAGCGGGCCCGGTGCGCCGAGATCCAGCGCCGCACGTCGGCGAGCAGGTGGGACAGATCCTCGGAGAAGCCGGGAGGCATGAAGAGAAACAGCAGCGCGTAGAGCGTCGAGGAGAAGCTGTACACCCCCGGATGTCCATGCTGCGGGAGCAGGTAGTGGAAGCCGAGCGCGAGGCCGACGCCGGCGAGACGCGTTCGCGCGAAGAGCAGGAGCAGCGGGATCGCGCTCTCGATCGCCAGCGTTCCCCAGATCGCCTGGGCCCGCATCCAGACCGGAGGGTCAGGCAGACCGAGTCGCAGCGCGAGCTCGGCGAACATGTTGGCGGCGCAGCTCGCCTCGGGATCGAAGAAGTCCCAGTTGAGCTTGTGGAGCACCGCGTAGAAGTAGAGGAGCAACAGGCTCACGCGGGCCACGGAGGCCAGGTCCCGGAAGACGCGCGAGCGGTCCAGCGCTGGAAGTGCCCGCTCGGGTCCGCCTCCGCGCGCGCGCCACGCGCGCAGCGCCGCCAGTCCCAGCGCGAACACGATTCCCACGTCGACCAGGAACTCGAGCATCATGTGGTTGGGCTGGTGGGGCGCGATGTCGAACACGTTCAGGATGTCGAGGGCCGCCAGCAGGCCGAGGAGCGGGAGCGAGCGCGGCCAGCGCAGCAGCAGGAGTGCGGTCCCGACCAGGCTCCAGTGGAGCCACGGGTACGCTTTGAACCAGACGCCGAAGCTCCAGTGATGGACGAGGGATGCCACGGC
>JAAUYK010139980.1_pt1 | contig 32125 bp, 32 predicted proteins | sample 7278021 | NCBI WGS metagenome assembly JAAUYK01 (sample SAMN14350223, study PRJNA611818) | marine sediment metagenome | isolation source: surface marine sediment (1.8m) | place: French Polynesia: Moorea | collected 2018-08
CTGGCAGCTATTACCTGCTTCATCAGGCTGCAGACACAGGATGCGTTGACTTAAAAATAACGCAAAGTCCATCAGCCCCATACCCTCGCTACCAGTTAATAGCAGCGCATGTGGTAAACGCTGTTGCTGAATCATATCGAGGCAGTGTTGCCATGCAGACTGTTGCCAGGGTAAAGGACTTAACACAGCTTTCTCGCCTGTAACACGTCGACAATCTGTTCTTTGACACGCTCAATCGTTACACCAGACTCAATGATGCTAAACCTGTCTGGCTCAGCACGCGCACGATCGAGATAACATTGCCTTACACGTTCAAAGAAATCGACCTGCTCCTGTTCAAAACGATCGGCTTCACCGCGTTTATTTGCTCGCCTTAGCCCCGTATCGACATCGAGGTCAAACAACAGCGTGAGATCGGGGCTTATGCCTTGTTGCACCCAGTCTTCAAGTTGCGCAATGCGCTGCTGGTTTATGCCACGGCCGCCTCCCTGGTAGGCATAACTGGCGTCGGTAAACCGATCGCACAAGACATGCTTGCCCGAAGTCAGTGCAGGTTCAATCACTTGTTTCAGATGCTGCGCCCTGGCAGCGAAAATAATCATTAATTCCGCATCGTCACAAAGCTGTTCATTATTTTTATCCAGCAGTATTTCACGTAGCTGCTCACCTATGCGGGTGCCGCCTGGTTCACGCGTCACCACGATGTCACTACCGGCATTGCGTAATTGTTCAGCAATGAAGTTGACCATGGTGCTTTTGCCCGCACCCTCGATGCCTTCCAGCGTGATGAACTGTCCTTTTGTCACTGTCATTGACTCTTCTTGAGCTGGTACTTCGCCACCGCGCGATTATGTTCCTGCAGTGTTTCCGAGAAATAGTGAGAACCATCACCGCGGGAAACAAAATATAACGACTTGCCGTCTTCTGGCTGTAACGCCGCGTGAATGGCCTCCCTACCTGCGAGCGCAATAGGTGTTGGAGGTAGCCCCCGATAACGGTAAGTATTGTGTGGAGAATCGATACTCAAATCTTTTTTTCGGATATTGCCATCAAACTGTTGGCCCATTGCATAAATCACCGTGGGGTCCGTTTGTAATTTCATATTCATGTGCAGGCGCCTGACAAATACGCCCGCTATGGTACCGCGTTCACTGGCGAGCCCGGTTTCTTTCTCAACGATGGAAGCCATAATAAGGGCTTCATACGGGCTTTTATAGGGCAGATTTTGCGCACGTGTATCCCACTCTTCCTGCAATACCGACTGCAAGCGCTGATTCGCACGCTTGAGAAAATCAATATCAGTCGTACCTCGAGGAAAAGCGTAAGTGTCAGGAAAAAACAGACCTTCCGGATTTTGCTGTTCAAGGCCAAGTAGTACCGCAACCTTGCCCGGTTGTTCATAGTCCAGCGTCTTAACAAGTATCGGATCCTGTTTGATGGCCGCCATAACTTCACGCATGTTCCAGCCTTCAACAAGGGTCAGGCTGTATTGCGTTACCTGCCCCGAAGCCAGGTGTTGCAAGAGCTGCTCGGGTGTTAAGCCAGGTGTGATTTGGTATTCACCTGCCTGCAGGCGGGTGGCGAGCCCCGTCTCTTTTGCCAACATTCTCATGTAGCGTTTATTTGTTACCAGTCCAAGTTCATGCAATTGCCGGTTAATGCTCGTAAACGTAGAACCGGGACTAATTGTGATGGTGTTAATGACTGTATTGGCAAGCGGTGTATGCGTGAACTGCTGGTAGTCGCGATAAAAATAAACAACGACGACAGCGACTATTACAACGACAATCAGGCCCAGCTTAATAGCGAGTTTTTGCATTAGTGACTAATGTATTCCTGCTCGATCAGCATTTGTTTCAAATTCATACTGAGCTTACCCGGCTTCAAGACCGTGTCGTTGATACGCGTCACAGGCCAGAGACCAATCACGCTATTACATAGAAAGACTTCTTCTGCGGACAGTAATTCCTGCAGGGATACCTGCCTGATCGTTACTTCTGCATTTTCGAGTAGCTTCTGGCGAACCACACCGTTGATACCACACTGGGTCAGGTCAGGCGTGATTAACTCTCCATTTATGACCAGGAAGACATTACTCATTGTTCCTTCGATAACATTGTCATCAATATCCAGCACAATACCTTCGGCAATGTGTTCATCGGTCCACTCGGCCCTGGCCATTACCTGCTCCAATCGATTCAGGTGTTTCATGCCTGCCAACGCCGGCTGATGTCCATAGCGCGTTGCACAGATTCGAACGGCTATACCAGCATCAACGATATGGACTGGAAAGTGACTGGCAGGATAGCGGCAAACGATGCGTGTGATGGTTGATTCAACCGGCGGCGCATAACCCCTGCCGCCGCTACCACGTGTGAGGATAACCTTGATGACGCCGGACTCCATGTCCTGTGCCATGTTGGTCGCCTCGTCGGTCAGTAATTGCACATTATCAAAATGCAGGTTGAGTTGCTGACAAGCAGCCAACAGTCGCGCCAGGTGCGTATCCCAACATAGCAACTTACCGGCTTTAACAACAATGGTCTCGAACAGCCCATCGCCATAGTGCAGGCCCCGGTCTGTCACCGGGATTTGATTGGTGGGCTTACCATTGATCAGTATGTCATCCGGCATGATCGCTGGCCCGAGAGGCTATTCTGCTTGTTTGAAAATCAGTGTTCCGTTGGTACCACCAAAACCAAACGAGTTTGATAGCGCTACCTTGATTGGCATTTCCCTCGCCGTATGCGGCACATAATCAAGGTCACATTCAGGATCAGGATTATCAAGGTTAATCGTTGGCGGTGCGACCTGGTCCTTAATGGCCAGTATTGAAAAGATCGCTTCTACGCCGCCAGCAGCACCAAGTAAATGTCCAATCATGGACTTGGTTGAGCTTACAGCGATACGTTGTGCAGCATCCCCGAAGACGCTTTTTACGGCAACCGTTTCAGCGATATCACCGGCAGGCGTCGACGTGCCATGTGCATTGATATAATCAACCTGGTCGGCACTTAAACCAGCGTTATTGAGCGCGTTTTTCATACACCTTGCTGCGCCATCGCCATTTTCGGATGGTGCTGTCATGTGAAATGCATCGCCACTCATTCCGTAGCCTGCCAGTTCGGCATAAATATGTGCGCCACGTTGTTTGGCATGTTCATACTCTTCCAATACAACGACGCCGGCGCCATCACTGAGAACAAAACCATCGCGGTCCTTGTCCCATGGTCGGCTTGCACGTTCTGGTTCATCATTACGGGTGGAAAGTGCCCGTGCAGAGGCGAAACCTGCCATGCCTGTTTCAGAAGATGCCATTTCAGCACCACCTGCAATCATGACATCGGCATCACCATATTCGATAAGCCGGGCAGCATCGCCAATATTGTGCGTGCCTGTCGTGCAGGCAGTCACAATGGCAAAGTTAGGTCCCTTCATGCCATACATAATGGAAAGATGACCGGAAATCATGTTGATGATGTTACTTGGCACATAGAAAGGTGAAATCTTGCGCGGACCGCCAGCAACGAAAGCGCGGGTGCCCTTTTCAATACCGGGTAAGCCACCGATACCGGAACCAATAGCAATGCCAATGCGTTCCGCGTTTTCATCAGTGACTTCCAGTCCTGAATCCCGGATAGCCTGAATACCAGCCGTGAGTCCGTAATGAATGAAAGGATCCATTTTCTTTTGTTCCTTTCTTGGTACATAGCTGTCAATATCGAGATCGCGAATACTGCCGCCAATCTTGACGCTGAAATCGGAGGTATCGAAATGCTCAATGGGTCTGATACCACTTTTACCGGCAAGGATGTTTTGCCATGTATCACTAACGTCGTTACCAACGGGTGTGACCATTCCCAGACCTGTTACAACTACTCTTCTTTTCGTCACGTTAGATTTCCTGGTTAATCATTACTGGAATGAATAAAAAAAAGCCGCGCTACTACTATAACGCGGCCTTTCATGTCTTGCTTCGCTTACTTATTCAAGGTGGGCGTTGATGTAATCAACAGCCTGATTAACCGTAGTGATATTTTCAGCTTCTTCGTCAGGAATCTCGGTCTTGAATTCTTCTTCCAAGGCCATGACCAACTCAACTGTGTCAAGAGAATCTGCACCCAGATCATCAACGAAAGATGCTTCGCTTGTTACTTCTTCTTCTTTGACTCCAAGTTGTTCAACGACGATTTTCTTAACGCGTTCTTCAACACTACTCATGATAAATAATTCCTCCCTAGATGGCCTGTGGCCCTTTTTGCGTGTGCTAAGTTTAGTGAAATCAAATCTTCTTGCAACTTTGATTCCGTATTAGAAATTTATATTAATATATTCAATAGTTTATGATATTAATATAATCTTGATTCTAGATTTATGCCATGTACATTCCGCCATTAACACTGAGTGTTTGGCCGGTAATATAAGCGGCATTATCGGCAGCTAAAAAAGCTACCGCGTTGGCGATGTCAGTGGCACTGCCAAGCCGTCCCAATACGATTTGTTTTAACAGCGCCTCTTTCATTTCTTCGGATAATTCATCGGTCATGTCTGTTTCAATAAAACCAGGGGCAACTGCATTAACAGTAATGCCACGTGAGCCAACCTCGCGGGCCAGCGATTTGGTAAAACCAATCAGTCCCGCCTTGGTGGATGCATAATTCACCTGCCCCGGATTACCGGATAGGCCAACAACCGACGTAATATTGATGATTCGTCCATAGCGCGCCTTCATCATATTACGCAGGCACAAACGGGTTATTTTGAATACCCCGGTCAAGTTGGTAGAAATCACATCATCCCACTCGTCATCTTTCATCCGCATCATCAAGTTATCACGGGTAATCCCTGCGTTGTTAACGAGGATGCCCACGTTTGGATGATTGCCGAGTGCATCAGCAAATGACGCTATGGAGTCATTGTCGGCCTGGTTCAACACCAACCCTGTCCCGTTATCACCCAGATATGCGGCGATACTGTCTGCGCCTGTTGCGGAAGTTGCCGTGCCAATAACAAATGCACCACTGGCAGCGAATAATTCAGCTATAGCCTTGCCTATGCCCCTGCTGGCGCCGGTAACAAGTACGGTTTTCTCTTCGAAGTTGTGTGTCATTATGATGCTAATGCCTTTTGTAATGATTGTTCATCTTGTATGCAGTGCACATCGATGCTGCGTTCAATACGCTTGTTAAGGCCAGACAATACTTTCCCGGGACCGCATTCAATGATGCTCTGTATGCCCTTGCCTTGTATTTCATGCACAACATCAACCCAGCGCACTGGCTTGTAGAGTTGTTCCAGTAAACCCTGCTTGAGTTGAGCAGGGTCTGTTTTGATACCGGCATCAACATTTTGTATGACGGGAATTGCTGCCTCGTTTAATGTGATCGTATCAAGGTGGGTAGCAAACTCATCCGCGGCGGCTTTCATTAACATACAGTGAGAAGGCACGCTCACCGGTAACAGGATAGCGCGTTTGCTACCCGCAGCCTTTGCTGCATCGATTGCCCGTTCTACAGCTTCCTTGTGACCCGCAATAACAACCTGACCGGGAGAATTAAAATTGGCGGCAGAGACAACCTGATCCTGTGCTGCATCCTGACAAACCTGTTCAACTTTATCATCATCCAGCCCGAGAACGGCTGCCATAGCGCCGACGCCACCGGGCACTGCTTGCTGCATGCACTTGCCGCGCAGACTTACCAGTTTTACGGCGTCCTCGAATGCCATGACACCGGCGGCAACCAGTGCTGTATATTCGCCAAGGCTATGTCCGGCAACCATGTCCGGCGCGGTATCGCATTGTTGTTGCCAAACCTGCCAGGTTGCGATCCCGGCGGTGAGCAACGCAGGTTGGGTTTTTTCAGTCTGATTTAGTTCCGACTCAGGCCCGTCACTGACAAGATCCCAAAGATTGTAACCAAGCGCTTCCGATGCCTGATCAAACAGTGTTTTGACTGTTGTTGATAATTCCTGCATCCCGGTCATCATGCCCACTGATTGTGAGCCCTGCCCCGGGAAGACCATCGCGTATTGTTTAGCCATGTTTAATTATTCTCTTTAGTACTTCAGTAGCACCGAACCCCATGTGAAACCACCACCAAACGCTTCCAGCAACAACGTGTCCTTGGTCTTGATGCGGCCATCACGAACAGCAGCATCCAGTGCAAGGGGTACCGAAGCGGCAGATGTATTGCCGTGTTGATCGACGGTAACGACCACTCTTTCCATGGGCATTGATAATTTTTTTGCTGTCGCCGAGATGATGCGAATATTTGCCTGGTGTGGAACCAGCCAGTCGATATCCGATTTCTTTAACGAATTCGCTTCCAGTGTTTCATCTACGATGCGTCCGAGGGTATTGACCGCCATTTTAAACACCTCGTTACCCTGCATTTCAATGAATGCTTCACCTGCCTGTAATTTTTCAGTATTTGCAGAAATCCCGGCTGGCACGTTTAGCAGATGCTGGTAATCACCATCGGCATGAATATGACTGGAAAGTATCCCCGGTGCCTCACTACATTCCAGCAGCACTGCACCGGCGCCATCGCCAAACAGGACACAGGTAGATCGATCGTTCCAGTCAATAATGCGCGTTAACGTTTCAGCGCCGACAACCAGCACGCAGCGTTTATGTCCGGTACGAATAAACTGGTCTGCGACACTCATCGCGTAAATGAAACCGGTACATACAGCCTGGATGTCGAATGCGGGACAATCATGTATGCCTAATCGCTGTTGTAACAGACACGCGGTACTGGGGAAAACGAGATCAGGTGTCGTCGTGGCAAGCACGATCATATCGACATCCTCTGCTTGCTTGCCCGCGGCTTCCAATGCTGCGCGTGCCGCCTTTTCGGCAAGGTCGCAGGTAGTTTCTCCATCAGCGACGATATGCCGCTTTTCTATACCCGTGCGAGACTTTATCCATTCATCGGTCGTATCGACCTTTTTTTCTATGTCAGCATTGGTCAATACGCCCTCTGGCAGGTAAGAACCGGTCCCGGTTATCTTCGCGTACACTGGCTAGATATCCTCTTCCTGATAGAGTTCAAGCTTGTTGCTGATCCTGGCGGGCACATCTTTCTCCACCTCTACCAATGCTTCATGAATTGCCGTTGCGAATGCAATGCGATCAGCACCGCCGTGGCTTTTAATCACAATACCACGTAGTCCCAATAGTGAAGCGCCATTATATTGCTTTGGATCGATCGTTTGTTTCAGTGCCTTTAATACCGGCACCGCTACGGCTGCTGCCAATTTTGTATACAGGTTTTTTCCGAACGCCTGGCGTAACTTATGTTGTAAAAATTGTGCCAGACCTTCACTTGTTTTGAGCGCTATATTGCCAACAAACCCGTCACAAACAATAACATCAACATCGCCTGTAAAGATGTCATCTCCTTCCACGTAACCAACATAGTTTAAGTGACTTTCTTCCAGTAACGCGGAGGCTTGCTTGACACGATCGTTACCCTTGATTTCTTCCTCGCCAATATTCAGCAGCGCGACAGTCGGATTATCCTTGTTTTCAACGGCGCTGGTTAATTGCGCGCCCATAATGGCAAATTGAAATAATTGTTCAGAACTTGAATCAACGTTAGCGCCAAGGTCCAGCACATGGGTATGACCATTTTTACCTGGCAAGGTAGTGCATATTGCAGGTCTGTCCATGTTCGGCAACATTTTCAGTATATAGCGTGCTGTTGCCATCAAGGCGCCAGTATTACCGGCACTCACACATGCCTGTGCATGCCCATCCCTTACTTGTTCAATAGCAATACGCATGGATGATTGTTTCTTGTTACGCATAGCCTGAGACGGGGATTCGTGCATCTCAACCACTTCAGGCGCATGCAGGATAGACAGGCGCTCGCCTTCTTGATAATTGTTATTGGCCAACTCCTGTCTGACAAGTTCTTCCTTGCCGACCAGAATCAGACTGAGGTTGTCGTGTTTACGTAGGGAAGCAATCGCAGCGGGAACAATCTCGGACGGCCCATAGTCGCCGCCCATGGCATCTAGTGCGATTACCTTAGTCACTGGAATCAGTACCTGATGAACAGGCCTGATACCCGTTCATCATATTTTATATTTGAAGACGCGTTCAGCTTACTCGGCGTCTTCTTTTGTTTTCAGTACCTTTCTTCCCTTGTAATAACCATCGGGGCTAACGTTGTGACGCAAATGTACTTCGCCAGAACCCGGTTCAATAGAAAGCGCAGCTGAAGACAAGGCATCATGTGAACGACGCATGTCTCGTCTTGAACTCGATTTCTTTCCTTTTTGTACAGCCATGATTACTCGTCTCCTGAATCATTTATTCATTCGTTTTCTTTAACTTCGCCAATTCCGCAAATGGATTTGGTTTTCCTTCTTTCCTGATACGTTCTACATCTTTACTGGCATCACACGTCGCTTCCGGACAAAGTGGCGCCAGCGGCAAGGCCAGAATCAATTCATCTTCAACCAGGCCCAGTAAACTGATTTGTTCCTGTTCCGACAAAATTAATGGCTCAACATTATTCGCAAGACCATTAAGCTCGGCTTTTTCGCGTACCGCAGCGACAGACGTTTTCCGCTCAATCGCCACCTCAAGTGGCTGTAGACAGCGTTGACAAGTCATCTCCAGCGTTGCTGCTATCTCAATATCTATCAAGATTCGTCTGCTTTCATCAATATCAAAGGATAAACAATAACTTAGTTCACCCTTGTCACTGCTAAGCAATGTGCCTGCACGCTGTAGGCTGCCCACATCAAGTACCCCATTCAGCTTGTCTCCAGCACGGGCAAGACGCAATAAATTCAGGGGTTGCGACGGGTCGTCTGACATTAGGGCGCGAATTTTATCGGCAGTCTCTGACAGTGTCAAAAATATATGCCTAAAAACAGGATAAATAATTGAGTTAATTGATAAATATTCAAATTAGTACAGAATATCGAGCAAATTTACATGGAGAATCACGATTAACCTCATCCTGGCATCCACATCGCCCTTCAGAAAAGACCTGTTACAGCGACTTTCAGTGCCCTTTTCAGTGCAGGCTCCCGATGTTGACGAGCAGCAACTGGCAGGCGAATCAGCATACGATATGGCACTACGACTGGCGCGGTCAAAGGCACAAAAAGTGGCAGATTCGGCCTCAGGTGCATTGGTTATCGGTTCAGACCAGACCCTTGAATGCGACGGCCAGATTTTAGGAAAGCCGCAGAATGTGGATAAGGCAACCCGGCAACTAGCTATGATGCGTGGCAAAACCCTTGCTTTTCATACAGGTCTCGCCGTAATCAACACGGACACTGGCACCGTGCATAGTGACGTGATTGATTGCAAAGTTAAGTTCAGAGATCTCTCCGATAGCGAGATAAAACGCTATATTGAGATGGAGATGCCGCTCAACTGCGCAGGCAGTTTTAAATCAGAGTCTCTGGGTATTGCCTTACTGGATAGCCTAGAAGGGACAGACCCTACCGCTTTGATCGGGCTGCCCCTGATACGCCTTAGCCAGTTTCTCAGGCAAGAAGGACTGGCAATCCCCTAGACTAGAATAACTGCCAGCTGCTGATAGCGTTTACTACGCTGGCACCCATTTGCTTGGCAAATCGATCCAGGAAATATTCGCGATGCGTGTAGTCAATAATATCTTCGGCCTCAATCATTTCGCGGGCCACCTGGCTGGAACTGGCCAGTCCATCAACCAACCCCAGTTCTACCGATTCTTCTCCAGTCCAGAGCAAGCCCGAGAACAATGATGAATCGTCCTGCAACTTATCGCCCCTGCCGTTCTTCACCACGTCAATAAACTGTTGGTGAATGGTATCCAGCATGACCTGTATATGTTCTTGCTCATCTGTTTTAAGCGGTTGAAAAGGATCAAGGAACGCCTTGTTTTCACCTGCGTGAAGCATGCGTCTTTCTATACCCAGTTTTTCTATTGCCTCGGTAAAGCCAAAGCCGGCCATTACCACGCCAATCGAGCCGACAATGCTGGCCTTGTTGGCATAAATCTTATCCGCGGCGGCGGCAATGTAATAACCACCTGAGGCACAGATATCACTTATAACAGCGTACACAGGTATGTCAGGATACTCTTGTTTCAAACGCTTAATCTCGTCGTTAATGTACCCTGCCTGCACAGGACTACCACCCGGACTATTAATGCGTAGTATCACACCCTTGGTATTCTCATCTTCGAATGCGCGCCTTAAACCTCCGACCACGTAATCAGCACGCGCATCGGTATTCGAGGCAATAACACCATTTATTTCTACCAGGGCGGTATGATCATCCGCAGAGAATGACCCTAGCTGGGTATTGTTGACCAGGTAAATAATAAAAAAGGCGAGCACATACAGGGCAAATAACGCCTTGAAAAAGACACCCCAACGTCGATTTCGACGCTGTTCAGCAAGCAATTCTTTTGCGAGTTCGTTCACCATGGACTGTTCAAAGCCACCATCCTGTTGTTCTTTCATTTCATCACTCATCGTTCAAATGTTTAGTTCTGATTAATATTAATTTAAGTAATATAGACCATGAAAACTATATGAATAGTTCACTTTTTAGTCGATCTTCCTGAGTATTGATTCAAGCTGCTGGTCAAGTGGTGCGTGAATCTTCAATTTTTTACCATTGGCAGGCGAACGCAATTGTAAACCGCTGGCATGCAAAAATAATCGTCGCAGGCCCCGCTTTCTATACGCGTCGTTTATTGCTTTATCACCGTACTTGGTGTCGGCAACCACCGGATGTCCCAATGATGCGCTGTGCACACGGATTTGATGCGTTCTGCCTGTTAATAATTCAACCTCTACCAGGGTCGCATCGCGATAAAACTGCTTTGTCTTAAATATCGACACAGAATCCTTGCCCTGTTCATCTATTCCTACCAGGCGTTCTCCAGCTCGCTGTTTGCTTCTCGCGAGGGGCTTATTCACTTTAACCCTGTTACGTTCTAACCGACCTGCCAGTAATGCGGTATACAACTTGGTTACCTTTCCGCTCTTCATGTCTTCATGAACTTGCCTTAGAGACTGCATATTCTTTGCCAACAGCAGACACCCGGATGTTTCCTTGTCCAGTCGATGCACCAGTTCCAGTTTCTGGTTTTCCGGCTGCAAAACACGGATGGCTTCGATTAAACCGAGTTTTTGGCCGGTGCCACCATGCACTGCCAGCCCTGAGGGTTTATTCAATATCATCAAGGCATCGTCTTCATAAAGCACGGCTTCAGAAAGGATGCTGGCCAGGCTTTCGCTGACCACGGGCACAGTTTTCGCCTGCTCTGAAAAAATCGGTGGTATGCGAACCGTATCGCCAGCCTGCAGCTTGTAGGTTTGCTTGATACGCCCCTTGTTGACCCTGACTTCGCCTTTTCGCAGCATCTGGTAAATGCGAGAGCGAGGAATTCCACTCAATTCGCGCTGTAAAAAATTATCAATTCGTTGTCCAGATTGGTCAGAACTAATAACAACTTGTTTTACATCGGTTTTTTTCAAGGGAGATAGGCCAGAAACTGCTGCAATTTATTGCCGGAAGTCCTCGGTATTGGTATATTTAGCATTGTCGTGATCACAGATTACACGATATGTAGACCTTGCTTGCCAGAAATTTCTACAAAGTAGCGATCACAACACGACAAGAACAGAATTTGGCTGCTGGTGTTGCTTAAACATCCGGCCTGCTCTACTGGCAAGTAACTGCCCTAATCGGGCAAACGCAAAGGCAATGTTGTCCTGGCGAGAGGATTCGCAACAGGCGCATTGGGTAGAAATAGCTCTCACCTGACCAAAGAGCAAAAAAAATTTCGTCCACGCTCCCGGTATAAAACTGGTTGAGCGGGATAAAAGGGAATAACAACATGAAACGAATGCTGATTAACGCAACTCAGCCAGAAGAGGTGCGTGTCGCTCTTGTTGATGGACAAAAACTATACGATCTTGATATCGAGTCCGCAGGAAGAGAACAAAAAAAATCAAACATCTACAAAGGACGTGTCGTCCGCATAGAACCCAGTCTTGAAGCTGCTTTTGTTGATTACGGAGCTGAGCGGCACGGCTTTCTTCCGTTCAAGGAGATCGCAAAAACACTTTTCAAACCGGAAAACAAGGATAACCCGCGTTCCGGTCGCCCGAGCATCAAGGATGCCATCGAGGAAGGCCAGGAATTCATTATCCAGGTCGAAAAGGAAGAACGCGGTAATAAGGGCGCTGCATTAACAACGTTCGTCAGCCTTGCCGGCCGATACCTGGTATTAATGCCGAACAATCCTCGTGCCGGTGGCGTCTCACGCCAGATCGAAGGCAGCGACCGTAACGAGGCAAAAGATGCCATGGCCAGCCTGACCGTGCCAGATGGCATGGGCCTGATTCTCAGAACAGCTGGCGTTGGTAAATCATCAGAAGAACTGCAATGGGATCTCGATTACCTGAACCAGCTTTGGGATGCGATAGCCAAAGCATCTGCCGAACGCTCCGCCCCATTCCTTGTTTACCAGGAAAGTGAAGTCATCATTCGTGCGATTCGCGATTACCTGCGCAAGGATATCAGCGAAATCTGGGTTGATGATCCAGAAGTTCACAAACGTAGTTACGACTTCATGTCGCAGGTAATGCCGCAAAATCTGGAAAAACTAAAGCTATACACCGATAAAGATCCGCTTTTTACCCGCTACCAGATAGAAAATCAGATTGAATCCGCCTTCTCCCGCGAGGTAAGACTGCCTTCCGGCGGTGCCTTGATTATTGATCACACAGAAGCGCTGATTTCTATTGATATCAACTCTGCACGATCAACCGCAGGCAGCGATATAGAGGAAACCGCGCTGAATACCAATCTTGAGGCTGCTGAAGAAGTAGCAAGACAGTTGCGTCTGCGTGATATCGGGGGATTAATTGTTATCGACTTTATCGATATGTTGAATTCACGCAACCAGCGCCAGGTAGAAAATGCGATGCGCGACAGCCTGCGCATGGACCGCGCGCGCGTGCAGGTTGGCAGAATTTCCCGTTTCGGTCTGCTGGAAATGTCACGTCAGCGACTACGGCCTTCACTGGGTGAATCCAGTCATATACCCTGCCCGCGCTGTGACGGTCAGGGCACAATACGTAGTGTGGAATCGCTCGCACTGTCAGTGCTCAGGATTATCGAAGAAGAAGCCATGAAAGACCTCACGGCAAGAGTAATCGCCAGGATGCCAGTCGATGCAGCAACATTCCTGCTCAATGAAAAACGCGTTCCCATTAGCGAGGTGCAACACCGACATGATGTTGAGGTGCTCGTTATTCCAGACACCAATCTGGTTACCCCACAATACTCCGTAGAACGAATCCGACTTTCTGACACGAAACAGCAGGATAAGCAGCAACTGAGTTACCAGTTAAAGGCGGAAGAAAACGAGGCTGATGTCATAACCGCGGGACAAACTGCACGTAAGACCCCGATCGAACAACCAGCGGTAAAACAGTTTGTACCACAGGCACCCAACCCATCGACAACGGCAGATAGCAGCGCAGCAAAATCAAAGGGGTTGATATCGAGACTGTTTGGCAGCCTGTTTGGTGTGCCAGAGAAAGAAGACACCGAACAAAAGGAAGAAAAGAGTAAGAATAGCGGCAGACGAAATCAGTCACGTCGCAGCAATAATAACGAAAACCGTGGACGTGGTCGTCGAGGCGGTCGCGGTCGCGGAAATCGCTCCGAGAATAAAAAAGACGAACAACAGCAGGAAGGTAAACGTAAGAGCGGTGGCCAACGCAGACGTGGTAACCGTAATGCTGATGAAAATAGCCAGACAGAAGGACAGGAAAAGCGTCGTAGTTCATCGTCGCGCCGTGGACGTCGCGGTGGAAGACGCAGAAAAAGCGAGAACCAGGGCAATACTGCAAATGATGCAAACACCAGTAACAACAGCACCGCCAACGAGGCTGACAAGAACGCATCGTCAGGCAACAACCGGCAACAACCTCAATCGCAAAATGAACAGCGCCCTGACAATAACAGTGTAAACACGCAGGCCAGCAGTCAACAGAAACCCTCTTTTTCTGACGATGATACGACCCAGGTCAACAGCAACTGGAAACAGGATGCAAAGAAAGATAATGCATCAGATGCGCCTGCACAGAATAGTCAGGCAAGTAATCAGCAAGCGCCAAAGGATTCAGTGAGTAACGTCTCGGGCTCACAGGATGCAAGCCAGGTAGAGAAACAGGAAGTTTGAGCCTAGTGTTCGCGAGTGGCCCGAAACGTAATATCGGGCCAGCGCTCCATCGTTAGATTTAGATTCACCATTGAAGGAGCCAGGTAAGTCAATTGCTCTGCACCATCGATGGCAAGGTTCTCCGAGTGCTTGCGCCGAAAATCATTCAGCATTTTTTCATCTTCACACTCTATCCAGCGAGCGGCCATAACCGGTACCGCATCATATGCGCACTCGACGTTGTATTCTTCTTTCAGACGCCAGGCAACAACATCAAACTGTAGTACGCCAACGGCACCGAGTATCAAATCATTACTGTTCAACGGTTTGAAGACCTGGGTAGCACCCTCCTCTCCAAGCTGCACCAGACCTTTCTGTAGCGCCTTCATCTTCAAAGGGTCACGCAGTTGAACGCGTCTGAATAATTCCGGGGCGAAATGCGGGATACCGGTAAAGTTTAATGCTTCACCCTGACTGAAAGTGTCGCCAACCTGGATAGTGCCATGATTGTGTAAACCAATAACATCGCCCGGCCAGGCCTCTTCTGCCTGCTCCCTGTTGCCTGCCATGAACGTCACCGCATTGGCAATCTGCACATCGCGCGCAATCCTGACATGCCGCATTTTCATTCCTCTTGAATATTGACCGGAACACACTCTTAAAAAGGCAATGCGATCACGGTGAGCAGGATCCATGTTTGCCTGAATCTTGAAGACAAAACCTGTTAACTTTTCTTCTTCTGGTTCAACATCACGTTCTAACGTGGAACGTGATTGTGGAGCCGGTGCATGCTCAACCAGGCAATCCAGGAATTCCTCCACACCAAAGTTATGCAGTGCTGTACCAAAGAAAACCGGACTAACCCGACTCTGCAAGAATGCTGTCTTATCAAATTCATCATACACGCCCTGGATTAATTCGATTTCGTCTACCAGCTCTTGCCATTGCTCGCCTAGTAAATTCCGCGCTTCATCTGAATCAATACCATTGATAATTTTGTCGTGCTGGTTATCACCAGACTTGTCATATAAACGTATCGTATCCGTGAGCAGGTTATAAACACCTTTAAGCCTGCTGCCCATGCCAATTGGCCAGGTAAAGGGAACACACTTAATACCAAGGTCTGTCTCTATCTCATCCAACAGATCGATTGGTTCTTTTCCCTCGCGGTCAAGCTTGTTGATAAAGGTAATGATTGGCGTGTCTCTTAAACGACAGACTTCCATCAACTTGCGCGTTCTTTCCTCGACACCCTTGGCGACGTCTATCACCATCATCGCCGAGTCCACTGCGGTCAGTGTGCGATAGGTATCTTCGGAGAAATCAGCATGGCCTGGCGTATCGAGCAGATTGATGATGTGCTGCTTGTAATCGAACTGCATAACCGAGCTGGTGACAGAGATGCCGCGCTCTTTTTCCATTTGCATCCAGTCAGAGGTAGCGTGTCGTGCAGATTTCCTTGCCTTGACAGTGCCTGCCATCTGGATCGCACCACCGTATAATAGTAGTTGCTCTGTTACTGTCGTTTTACCGGCATCAGGATGTGAAATAATAGCAAACGTACGGCGTTTGCTGATTTGCTCAGTCAGTTTGGACATTAAAGTGTCAGGGAGATCAGGGTGTCGTTGCCTGGTCGATCAATTGCTTCATTTCGGTTACCGCAGTGGATAAACCCACAAACACTGCGCGCGCAATAATACTATGACCGATATTTAATTCAACAACACCTGCCATAGAAGCAATAGCAGTGACATTGGTGTAGTTGAGGCCGTGACCGGCGTTAACCTGCATACCAAGACCATTTGCCTGGGCCACAGCGTCTTTAATCACTTGCAGCTGTTGTTGCGCACTCTCTGCTGTAGTTGCATCTGCATAGTGACCGGTATGAATCTCAATACATGGCACACCTGTATCCGCAGCTGCTTGAATCTGTTCACTATCTGCATCAATAAATAGAGATGTCTTAATTCCGGCATCTGCCAGTCGCTGGCAACCGGCGCGAATTCGTTCAACATCGCCTTTTACATTCAAGCCGCCTTCTGTTGTCAGTTCTTCACGGCGTTCAGGTACCAGGCAACAATACTCAGGTACCACCCGCTCGGCGATTTGTAACATTTCCGTTGTCAGTGCCATTTCAAGATTGAGCGGTATCGAAACCGCGTCTTTGAGGCTGGTAATGTCATGATCCTGAATATGCCGTCTATCTTCCCTGAGGTGCACGGTGATGGAATCCGCGCCTGCTTTTTCAGAAAGCGTTGCCGCCATTACGGGTTCAGGATAATTCGTTCCTCGCGCCTGCCTTAACGTGGCAACGTGATCAATATTGACACCAAGTAACATATGCTTAATTTATCGTTTCAAGTTAATTAAATGACAAGAGTATTCAGAGAATACCTAGGCATGATTGCCTGCTTTAATAAAGGCATTATACAGCTCCCTGCTCTGGAGTTTCCTGTTGCCCAGGTAGCGCGCAAGTATAACGCGCAAATACTGTTTGGCTTCACGCTGACATGCCTTGTCCTGGTCTAGCAAGGTTTCCTGCTGAAGCGCCAACAGCGTTTTGCCGGATATCTTTATACCATCGTTTGATTCCCGCAAAAAACAAACCGGCCCTTGCTCAAACAGGTACAAGTATTCCTGTGTCGGCGAAACCTGCTCACCTGAATCGATGTCCACATCAAGGACGAGACCGTAACCCAGTGTTTGCAGCAATTTTTTCTCAAAATAGCGAAGAATGATGTCTTCAGGCTGGCCGCAGGCAAGTTTTTGCAGAGTCTCTTCGTAGGCCATGAATAATTCGGGATGTGATTCGTGCCTGTGCAGCAGATGTAAAACGAGTTCGTTAATATAAAACCCGGAAAATACCAGCTTGTTTTGCAAAACTATTAACGATTTATCCGGATCTGCCTGGGTCAATGTGCCGAGTTCTGACCTCGCGACCCACGAGAGTTGATAGCGTTGAAATGGTTCGTAACTGACCGACTGCTTCTTTCTATTACCTCTCGCACCCTTGGCGACCAGGCTTAATCGTCCATAGTCCCTGCTAAATATATCAAGCAGTAAACTGCTTTCACGATACTTGTGTCTATGTAGAATGTAAGCAGGTGCAAGGTTAACCTTTTGCATATCAGTCTGGCAGGTAACGTTGTTTAATCTTCATAACCAAGTGACCGCAGGGCCTGGTCTGACTCGGTCCACTTGTCTTTTACCTTTACCCACGTTTTCAGGTTTACTTTACAACCAAGCAATTGTTCAAGATCAAGGCGCGCTTCCTTTCCTGCTGCTTTCAAGACCTTACCTTGTTTGCCGATGACTATCTGTTTCTGGCCTTGTTTTTCAACCCAGATTACAGCATGTATATGGGTAATATTGTTGGTCGTTTTAAATTCTTCAATGGTAATAGCCAGTCGGTAAGGTAATTCGTCGCCCAGTCGGCTCATCAACTTTTCCCGCAGGAATTCTGCCGCAAAAAATCGTTCATTCCTGTCCGTCATCATGTCCTCAGGATATAAGGGCTCACCTTCTGGCAGGTAGTCAGGAATCAGGCGTTCGAGCTCTTCGATGCCATCACCATTAATAGCAGAAACGGGGACGACCTCACGGAATGTATATTTTGTAGAAAGCTGTTCGATAAACGTGAGCAACTCATTCTTAATGCGTAGCTTGTCAGTTTTATTGATTACCAATATCACATTGTGGACCGTATGTTGTTGCAATAACTTTAGTGCTTGCTCATCAAGATCGGTCCATTTCATGGCCTCTACAACAAACAGCACAAGGTCTATATCGCTAATTGCATGACTGACCTGCCTGTTCATATAACGATTGAGCGCCTGCTTTGGTTTATGTTGCAGACCGGGGGTATCAATAAAAATAGTCTGGTAGTTCGGCCCCGATTTAATACCGAGCACCTTGTGGCGTGTTGTTTGCGGTTTCCGGGTAACGATACTTAACTTCTGTTCCAGTATACGGTTAAGAAGTGTTGATTTACCGGTATTAGGCCTGCCAAAAAGGCTAATGAAACCTACGCGCATTTCGCCGCTATCCGCATGATTAGTTATCCCCTGTCACCATAAGCAACGCTTTTTCCGCTGCAGCCTGCTCTGCCTTGCGTTTACTTTTTCCTTCCGCAATTATTTCTTGATCCAGGTTTTCAACATGACAACTCACCTTAAAATGCGGATTGTGAGGTGAACCAGTCTGACTAATCAACTTGTATACAGGTGTGTTTAATTGCCTGGACTGCAGGTATTCCTGTAACCGGGTTTTTGCGTCCTTCTGAATATCATTAATATTAATCGTTTCCAGGTAGGGTTGATAAAGGTGCAGAATCACACGCTGGCAGGATTCAAAATCCGAATCCAGGAAGATCGCCCCCAGTATTGCTTCAAGTGTATTTGCCAATACTGACTGTCTGCGCCAGCCACCACTTTTCAATTCACCTGGGCCGAGATTAATCATGTCTTGCAGGCCGTGTTGATTTGCTATTTCTGCCAGTCGTTCACCCTTGACAAGATGAGCGCGTAAGCGAGTGAGGTCGCCCTCGTTGGCTTCAGGAAATTTGCGAAATAATGCTGCTGCGACAACAGAACCTAGAACGGCATCACCCAGGAACTCCAGGCGCTCATTATTGTTATTGCCAAGGCTGCGGTGAGTTAACGCCTGTTGCAGTAAATTGTTATCGTTGAAATCGTAGTTAAACAACGTGGATGTTAGTTTTTCGGCTCGGGCATTTCCATCGCCACGTCTGTCTTAACGGTTAGATAGACTTCCTTAAATAGCTTCTCGGAGTTCTGATAATTCATATGTAAGTACTTTTTCTTACCGTCCTCAGATTTCTTAACCGTCAGGAAATCCTTAATCGTTTTTTCCTTGAAAACATAAACACCATTGATGTCAGCATTTTTCAGGAACACACGTTTTAGCTGGCCATAGGTTTTACGTGATTCGTAAGGCTGATTAAGCGTAGCAGCCATTGCTGCCTTGATACTCAGGTGCTCGTTATAGAGGGGAAACAGGCGTAGTCCAAATAGTAGAAAGCAGCCGAACATTGCTGCCATGATAATCAGACCAATAAAAGTAATTCCTGATTGCTTATTATGCAGTCGTTTCATGGTTTCCTCTCTCAGTTATAAATTCCTAGTAAATCATTGTACCAATTCGACTAAAGTCAATGCCACCATTCTTGCCGTCCCAGTTCATCCATATCATAAATGCCTTACCCATGAGGTTTTTTTCCGGAACAAATCCCCAAAAACGGCTATCTTTGCTGTTATCCCGGTTGTCACCGAGGACAAAATAATGACCGTCTGGAACAATAGTTTCAAGTTTGAGTGAAAATCGACGCGGATCGATGAGTATCTGGTGCTCAAGGTCTTCTGGCAACAATTCTGTTCTCAGCGAGACACCGTCCATGGCCAAACCGGCACCGGTGGCAATATAGCGCCCCTGTTTTTCCTGAATTGCTTCAGTACCATTTACGTAGAGTGTTTTATTTTGATACGCGATGCGATCTCCAGGTATGCCAACAATGCGCTTGATATAGGGGACACTGGGGTCTTCCGGGTAGCGAAATACAACAATATCGCCTCTTTCTGGCAGGTCATTTTCCAGTATTTTATTATGTAATACCGGCAACCGCAGTCCATATTCAAATTTGTTGACCAGGATGAAATCGCCTATCAACAGTGTCGGCATCATGGAAGCTGATGGAATTTTGAACGGCTCGAATATAAACGAGCGCAATATCAATACAATTAAAAAAATAGGGAAGAAAGATTTCGAGTACTCGACAATCAGTGGCAGTGTCGCTTCACCGCCAGTTTCAGTATCAGTCTGGTCCTCCTCAGCACCCGCTTTAGCTTTGGCGATAAGGACATAGCCGAGCCAGATCAAGCCGCTTGAGAAAGTTAAAAATACGAGTAGTGCTGAAAAATCAAAGTTCATTTGTCTTTGCCAACATGCAAGATAGCCATAAACGCCTGCTGTGGAATTTCTACCGAGCCAAACTGCTTCATGCGCTTTTTGCCTTCTTTCTGTTTTTCCAGCAGCTTACGTTTGCGTGTAATGTCACCACCGTAACACTTTGCAGTTACGTTTTTGCGCATTGCCTTGACAGTTTGACGTGCAAGAATCTTGGACCCGATAGCTGCCTGTATAGCAACATCGAACATCTGTCGCGGAATAAATTCCTTTATTTTTTCCGTTAGCTCCCGGCCACGCAACTGGGCAACGTCCTGATGCACGATACAGGAAAGCGCGTCCACTTTCTCTTCGTTAATCAGGATATCGAGTTTAACCAGCTTCGATGGCTGAAAATGGCTGAAATGATAATCAAAGGAAGCGAACCCCCTGCTGGCTGACTTGAGTCGGTCGAAAAAATCCAGCACAACTTCACTCATGGGTAACGCGTACGACAGGGATATTTGTTTGCCTAGATATTGTAGTTTCTTTTGCACGCCTCTCTTTTCTTCGCATAGCGTAATCACGTTGCCGAGGTACTCCTGCGGCACAAGGATATCCGCAATAATGACAGGCTCGCGTATTTCATTAATCTTGTTAGGCGGCGGCAGGTTGGCCGGGTTATCTATGTTTAGAACTTCGTCACCGGTTGTGACTACTTCATAAATAACGGTAGGCGCGGTGGTGATTAATGCAAGGTTATACTCGCGCTCCAGTCTTTCCTGGATGATTTCCATATGCAACATACCAAGGAATCCACAGCGAAAACCGAATCCCAGTGCCTGAGATGTTTCTGGTTCATAGTGTAAAGCAGCATCGTTTAACTTCAGCTTGGACAAGGCTTCCCGGAAGGCCTCGTAGTCACTGGAGTCAACCGGATACAGGCCGGAAAATACTTTTGGCTGTATCGTGCGAAAACCGGGCAAGGGATCCGCGGCAGGCTTGTCAGCCTGCGTAAGTGTATCCCCGACCGGTGCACCATCAATATCCTTGATGCCGGCAACCACGTAGCCCACCTCGCCGGTTTTCAGAACCTTTGTCGATGTGCGCTTCGGTGTAAACTTACCCACGTCATCTACAAGGAAATCTCTGCCTGTAGACATCACCTTTATTTTCTTACCCGCGTTTAACTGGCCATCAACAATACGAACCAGGGAAACGACACCAAGGTAGTTATCAAACCAGGAGTCGATAATCAGTGCTTTTAACGGCGCTTCTTCCGCGCCAGACGGCGCTGGTATTTCTTCAATTAACTGCTGGAGTAATTCCTTTACTCCCAGTCCTGATTTCGCACTGACACGAAGTGATTGCGACGCGTCTAGCCCGATGATTTCCTCGATTTCATTGATGACTCTGTCTGGCTCCGCCGACGGCAAATCAATCTTGTTTAGCACAGGTAATACTTCCAGGTCATTTTCAATAGCGGTAAAACAGTTGGCCACACTTTGTGCCTCTACCCCTTGTGCCGCATCAACAACCAGCAGTGCACCTTCACAGGCAGACAATGAGCGCGAGACTTCATAACTGAAATCGACATGTCCCGGCGTATCAATAATGTTTAACTGGTAGTCTTTTCCGTCTTCGGCATGATAGGTCAGTGTGACACTCTGGGATTTGATCGTAATGCCGCGTTCTCGCTCGAGGTCCATGGAGTCGAGAACCTGTGCTGCCATTTCACGATCGGTTAAACCACCGCAAAGCTGAATAAAACGATCAGCCAGTGTGGATTTTCCATGGTCGATATGTGCAATGATGGAAAAGTTACGTATCTGTTGCTGCATGTGCTGCCGGTTGAAGTGATTCAGCTCAAAGTGCGCGATTCTATCGAAAACGCGTGCGCTTATAAATCAATACTTATCTGTGGACGGGTTTTCGCTGCTTGTTTCGGAAAGAACTTGCTGCAAACGCTGTTCGTCCAGGAAATATTGGCATATTTCCACGCTACCAAGGGTCAGCACGGGTATCCTGGCAGCATACAAAGACGTCAGTTCAGCGTCAGTGTCTATGTCCACTTCGTGGATATCAAACGTGTAATGGCTTTTCCATGGGGTTAACGCAGCAATGAGCTTGTCACATAACTGACAATCCTTTCTTCCATAAATCGTCAGTGTCAGCGGTCCTTGCTGGTTACTCATCAAGCTTTAATGCCAGGAATACAGGTCCTCCACGTCTCTGTATCAGTACCGGAACAGATTTACCTGCTGGCATTTCTTTAAGCAGCTGCTCGAAGTGAGCTGCATTCTTTACCTTAATTTTGTTGAGTAGTAGTAAAATATCGCCGCGTCGAATGCCTGCGTCTCTGGCGGGACCAGTACCAACTTCCTCGATTAGCACACCGTGATCATCAACATCAAGCTCTTTACGCTGATTGGCGTTTAAATCCTTAACAGTCACATTTAATGAGTTAACCGAGGCTTCCGGAGCGGGCTCATTGCTGGCAACCAGCTGATCATCTGCAGGCAGTTCTGAAATTTTTACTTTAATTGTTTGCAACTTGCCACGACGAATAATCTTCACCGGTACTTTTGAGTCAACTACAGTGCTGCCAACAAGTGGTGGCAGGTCTGAAGAGAAATTAATCTTCTTGCTATCGTACTCGATGATGATGTCACCGACTTCGATACCAGCAAGTTCTGCCGGGCCCTTATCAAGCACCTTGGCAATCAACGCACCATGTGGATGATCCATATCAAATGATTCAGCCAGTTCCCTGGTAACATCCTGGATTAAGACACCCAGCCAACCACGACTGACCCTGCCCTTATCGCGAAGCTGCTTGTAGACACTTTCCACAACGTCAACGGGTACGGCGAAAGACAGCCCCATGAAGCCACCGGTACGACTGTATATCTGTGAGTTAACACCGATTACTTCGCCATCGAGATTAAATAATGGGCCACCCGAGTTACCCGGGTTGATGGCTACATCTGTTTGAATAAACGGGACGTAATTTTCGTTGGGTAGGCTTCGACCGATGGCACTAATGATGCCGGCAGTAACAGAGTAGTCAAATCCAAACGGTGATCCGATTGCCAGTACCCATTCTCCAGGACTCAGTTCATCTGTTTTGCCCAGCTTTAACACGGGCAAATTTTCAGCGTTGATCCTGATGACAGCAATATCGCTGCGTTCATCCGAGCCAATCACCTCGGCTACATATTCCCTACGATCATTCAAACGCACGATAACTTCGTCAGCATCGCGAATCACATGGTGATTAGTAATCACGTAACCATCTTTGGAAATAATAAAACCTGAACCAAGAGAAGAACGCTCCTGTGAAGGACCCTGTCCTTCCGGAATATCACCAAAATATTTTTTAAAAAATTCGTAAAACGGACTGTTTTCCGGAATGTCAGGCAGGTTAAAACCGGGCGGCATTCCGTTTACCCCGGAATTCTTGCTACTGGTGCTGATATTCACTACCGCCGGAGAGTTCTGTTCAACCAGTGACGTAAAGTCCGGCAGTTCGCGGGCAGTAGCATGCGTAGACGCTAAAAGCCAAACAGTAATTAACAGGAAAAAGCGGGATAGATGCTGGTAATTCATACGTAACTTTCCAAGAAGTGGTAACAATTTGTTTAAGTCAAAGTAAAAAAATAGAACGCAATAAACGCGTTACCCGTGACGGTATTAGTTCAGTGCCCTGACTGAATCAGCCATTTGCTTTACGGTATCTTGCGGGACTTCGCCAACTGCCGTAATTTGATAGCCATTCTGCAACGTAGAGTACGCATTTACGCCACCAAAGGTGGCTGGTCCTTCTTTATTGTCTGGTGTAGTTGAAAGTTTCTCTATAAAAATAGAAACCATTGCCAGACCATCGCTATACACAATGTGGTCGACCGGAATGTCACTCGTCATCATTGCCTGGCGCGTATGTTCATTCATGCTGAAACCCTGCGGCATCCATGTTGCTTTCCAACTCAGGGGATCATTCGTGTTTTTTGCATTTCCATGCTGAATATTGTTGATGAGTTTTACATCTTTACCGATAAAACTTGGCTCAAGTAATTCATCGTCAATTTCACTATTAATAGTAATCTGAGCGAAGATAATTTGTTCCAGTGATGTGCCTTGTTGATTTTTCAGTTCTGATTTCAGTAATAAATTACTCTGCTTATCAATCCATAACTGGTAGCCATAACGATACTCGTCGATAGGCTTGATATTAACTATCCAGACGTTGCGCCCGGCTACCCTGCCTTCACCTGCGGTCTCAAATGTGTAGAACTCCGATATAGATTCGATTGGGCTAGGCAAATAAGCAGACACCAGTTTTCCGAGTCGGCTTTCATCTATCAAGACTGAATTATTTTCGGGGAAGTAGCATTTAACCTTTTCATTGTCCCTGATCACTTCGCGGGCGTGTCCGGTCAGTGAAACCAGCTTTTCCTGTATCCCTTCTTCGCTGGCCTTGTGTACGATACGCATGGTATTAACCTGGTTGCCCATGCGGTACATGAAGACACCATCGTAATTTAACTGCCGACTGGCATCAGACATGCTGTTGATTAACTGTTGAGGGTCGGGAGAAACTTCAGCAGCATGGCTAAAATGGCCGAACAACACCAGGCCGACGGCTGCAATCGAAACAACTAGACCTTTCAACTTTTATTCCTGGCTCTCAATCGTAATGATTCTGACGTAAGGCAGTCCACCATGCATGCTGTTGCTGGACCGAAACTGGTTGTGATTTACCAGGTAACCGCTCATGCGCTGACTCGGCATTGCAGCCGGGGTATCACTCTGAATTGATGCAGGACGTACCTGGGGCTCGTTAAAGGTAAAGGTATCCGGTGTAATTTCAGGTTGAGCAATTTCAGTTGACGCAACAACTGCCTGTGCAGGTACTGGTGAGACTGAATCAGTGTTCTGACGAATCCCTAACACCGCGACTAGCGCGACAGAAGCAGCTATAGCGAAGCCCATGACTGGCTTCAGGGTATGATTCTGTTTGGCAACAGGTGCGAGAACGGTTGGTTCATCAGCAAGCTGCGCACTAACTCGTTGCGCAAGGTTTGTATCAATCTGGTCGGGTAAATGCTCACGCAGACAGTCGCCAATAAGATGGTATCTTGTCCAGGTTTGTTTCAAATCGTCATTTTGTAGTAATTCATTTAATGAATGTTGGTCGTAATCATCATCCATTAGCGCCGAAATATGTTCATTACCTTCGGTCATTTTGTCACCTGCCTAATTTTCCAATAATGGTCTCATTTCCAAATCAATTGCTTCACGTGCGCGAAATATCCTTGATCGGACAGTGCCGATAGGACATTCCATAACCTGAGCAATTTCTTCATAACTCAAACCCTCAACCTCTCTTAGCATAATTGCCGACCGGAGATCATCGGGTAAATTTTCAATGGCCTTTAACACGGTTGCCTGCAATTCATCTTTCAACAACATGTTTTCGGGCGTTGCCTTTTCTTTTAGAGCATCGGCACCTTCAATTTGTTCAATTTCAGATACATCATAATCACTTTCAGTCGGTCGACGTGCCTGTGATGCCAGGTAGTTCTTGGCAGTATTGACCGCAATTCGATACAACCAGGTATAGAAAGCGCTGTCACCCCTGAATTTAGGTAGTGCACGATAGGCTTTTATAAAGGCTTCCTGAGTGACATCCAGGGCGTCACTTTGGTTCCTGACAAAACGTGATACCAGGTTAACGATGCGTGACTGGTATTTGAGCACGAGTAAATCATAGGCAGCCTTATCGCCATTTTTTACGCGCTCAATTAATTCCTTGTCAGTATTGGTTTTGGCCATCAGGCCGATCCTCGTGTGTTATTATCCAGCTTGTTCATGTCAGAGTAGCATTCTCTGAACCGCGTTTGCACAACGCAATTATTACATACAATCAATAGCTTAGGTTGAAAAAAGTAATTCTATCTTAACTGATATGCACGACCAACAAGAACATGATGTGCTGATAATTGGCAGCGGTGCTGCCGGACTCAGCCTGGCACTAAAGCTGGCAGACTTCGCCCGCGTTGCAGTCTTGTCAAAGGACATATTGGCCGAGGGGGCAACACTTTATGCCCAGGGAGGTGTATCCGCCGTTCTCGACGAGCGTGATTCTATCGAATCTCACGTCGAAGATACACTAAAGGCTGGTGCAGGTCTTTGTCATGCTGATGTAGTCAGGCATGTTGTTGAGCACGGACAGGGAAGTATTAACTGGCTGGTTGAACTCGGCGTTGATTTTACCCGAGCTGAAAATCAGGACGCGTCAGGATCGCCTTATCACCTGCATCAGGAGGGTGGCCACAGCCACAGGCGCATTATTCATGCCGCCGATGCTACCGGCAAGGCCATCGAAACGACATTGGAAGCACGTGTTCGTGCACATCCGAATATTTATCTCTATGAGCATCACATCGCCGTCGATCTGATTACCGCTAAAAAAATGAACCTGGCTGGCGATCGCTGTCTTGGTGCCTACGTGCTCGATCTGTCCCGACAATCAGTTTCGGTATTTAGCGCGCGCTGCACAGTTCTCGCTACTGGCGGTGCCGGTAAGGCCTATCTCTATACCAGTAACCCGGATGCGTGCACAGGTGACGGTATCGCCATGGCGTGGCGCGCTGGTTGCAGGGTTGCCAACATGGAATTTATACAGTTTCATCCGACCTGTCTTTACCATCCACATGCAAAGTCTTTCCTCGTTTCCGAGGCCTTACGCGGTGAAGGCGCGAAGCTGGTATTGCGCTCTGGCGAGAGGTTTATGCAGCGTTATGATGAAAGGAAGGAACTGGCACCTCGCGATGTCGTTGCACGAGCAATCGACCACGAAATGAAAAAACGTGGTGAGGATTGTGTCTTCCTCGATATATCACACCAATCGCGCGCCTTTCTTGAACAGCATTTTCCGACAATCTATCGTCGCTGCCATGAACTGGGCATTGAAATAGACAAGGATCCGATACCTGTTGTGCCAGCCGCGCACTATACCTGTGGCGGTATCGTTGTGGATTTAAAGGGACAATCCGATATACCTGGTTTGTATGCCATTGGCGAGGTCAGCTGTACCGGCCTGCATGGCGCGAACCGCATGGCTAGCAACTCATTACTGGAATGTATTGTTTATGCTCATGCCGCATATAACGACATTCGGCAAAACCTTGCCGGTGTCAAATACCCGGGGCCACTGCCAGCATGGGATGAAAGCCGCGTAACCGATTCCGATGAAGAGGTCGTCGTCAGTCATAACTGGGATGAAATACGACGCTTCATGTGGGATTACGTCGGCATCGTCAGAACCACTAAACGCTTGCAACGTGCGCAACATCGAATACGCCTGCTACAGTCGGAAATCACTGAATACTATGGTAATTTTCGTGTCAGCAAAGACTTGATCGAGCTCAGGAACCTGGCCATGGTTGCCGATTTAATCATCGAATCGGCATTGAGACGAAAGGAAAGTCGCGGCCTGCACTACACTACCGATTATCCCATGACCGACCTGGCCGATAGTGGCTCGGATACGATTCTGCAAAAAAATCTGCTGGAAAACGGCAACGCTGTCGCCTAGACCCTATATTTTTCAATAAGTTACCATTCTTATTTGAATACTTACTGCAAAATGTCTATACAGTATATTGTATTGAAGTATATTTGTTCATGAGTGGCATCCGTTTTGCATTGTAATTCGTAAGACAACAATGCGTTATTCAATATGATGAGTACAAGCAGCGAACAATTAGCAAACGTGACTGACATTAAGAAAACGGCAGACAACGAGGCCAGTCGTCAATTGATTTCCTACCCGGAACAGATGACCGATGTCAGTGATATTTCGGTTCACATCATGGGCGTACTACAAAGTACGCTGGAACTGGAGAAACTAATCGAGTTATTCGATGATGAAATGTCGAGCATCGTACCGCATGCACATCTTGGTTATAGCAACCATGCTGAAGATATCGACATTAAAATAGGTAACCCGGCCCGGCACGTGTTGACTTATCGCCTCGTGCTGTTTGGTCATGAACTTGGTGAACTGGTTTTGTCCAGCAATATCAAGTTCCCCGATACCGACATCGAGAAAATGGAAAATCTGATTTCCGCACTGATTTATCCATTACGCAACGCCCTGCTCTACAAGCAGGCGATAGAAAAGGCCTACATTGATCCCTTAACCGGTGTTAGTAACAGGGCTGCGTTCGACAAGGCCGTAGAACAGGAATGTGACCTGGCACAACGGCATGATAATGCACTGACATTAATGATGCTGGACATTGATCACTTCAAACAAATCAATGACAACTATGGTCATATTGTTGGTGACCATGCATTGAAGAGTTTCGCCGACTGCATTAGTGAATGTGTGCGCAAAAGTGACGCCATGTTTCGCTACGGCGGTGAAGAATTTGCGATTATTCTGCGCAATACGCAACTAGATGGTGCTGCACTATTGGCTGATCGTATGCGCAAAAAAATTGAAGATATGGACTTCAACTATGAAGCAGTAGATTTGACTATTACTGTCTCTATTGGTGTCACGCAGTTCAGGAAAGATGAAACCGGAAACAGCCTTATCGAACGTGCCGATAAGCTGTTGTACGAAGCGAAGCAAGACGGCCGCAACTGCATCAAGGCTGAGTGATTATCCCGCCTCGCTCAACAGTTTCGTAAATTCCTCTTCATTTAACAACGTAACGCCAAGTTTTTCTGCCTTGTCGTATTTACTGCCGGGCGCATCCCCATAGACGACATAGTCTGTTTTCTTCGACACGCTACCGGTAACCCTGGCACCAAGGGCCAGCAGTTTCTCTTTTGCTTCTTCCCTGCTGAATGACGACAGCGTGCCGGTTAATACAAAACTTTTATCTGCCAAGACACTATCCGTAACAACGCTGGTTTCCTCCCAGTGAATGCCCGCATCAAGCAGTCGCTCAATTACCTGCTGGTTATGTTCCTGTTGAAAAAATGTATGGATGTTCTTCGCCACCACGGGGCCGATATCAGGAATTAATTCCAGATCTTCTATTTTTGCAGTGCTAATGGCAGGCAGCTTGTGAAAATGACTGGCGAGTGCACGCGCTGTCGCTTCACCCACTTCACGAATGCCCAACGCATAGATAAATCGAGCCAAAGTCGTTTGCTTTCGTTTTTCCAGGGCATCAAGTATGTTTCGTGCTGATTTTTCACCCATTCGTTCCAGGCCCGCAAGTTGCTCCTCGGTCAGGTCATAAAGATCTGCCACTGTATTAATCAAGCCCTGCTGTTTCAATTGTTCGATTAATTTATCGCCCAGTCCTTCAATATCCAGCGCCTTGCGTGACGCAAAATGGATGATGCTTTGTATACTCTGTGCAGGACAGGATATGCCGCCGCTGCATCTGAATACTGCTTCGTTCTCCTGCCTGACCACTTCAGAATCACAAATCGGGCAACGCGCCGGCATTTCGAACTGTGTTACTCCCTTGTTTCTTTTGTCTTCGATTACCCGCACTATCTCCGGGATGACATCACCTGCTCTTCTTATGAACACCCAGTCACCAATACGTATGTCTTTGCGCTGGATTTCATCCATGTTATGCAGCGTCGCGTTTGTCACTGTGACCCCGCCTACTTTGGTTGGAACCAGCCTGGCAACCGGTGTCAACGCACCTGTTCTGCCTACCTGAACCTCAATGTCCTGTATTTGTGACATCTCTTCCAGTGGCGGAAATTTATACGCAACAGCCCACCGCGGCGCGCGAGAAACCTGACCCAGAAGTTGTTGTTGTTCAATGCTATCCACCTTGAACACGACGCCGTCTATCTCATAGTCTAACGACATGCGTCGATTGGCTATGGCTGCATGATAGTCAAGGCATGCTTGCAAACCTTTTAGCTGCTTCGATTCCGGGGAGGTCGGGATACCCCAGTGTGCCAGTTGTGCCAGTACATCAGTATGTGAATTGATATTGTCACCAGCCGCATAATCGCCCACGCCGTAGGCATAAAAAGACAATGGTCTTTTGGCTGTTATCTTTGAATCAAGCTGGCGTAAACTGCCCGCTGCGGCATTCCTCGGATTGGCAAACTGTTTCAGGTTGTTTTCCTGCTGTAGCTGGTTCAAACGCTGGAACCCGGCATGCGTCATAAACACCTCACCACGTATCTCAACGACATCCGGCAGGTCATCACCTCTTAACACCATAGGAATGGACGCTATGGTTTTGATGTTTTGCGAAATATCTTCGCCAGTTGCACCATCACCACGCGTTGCCGCGCTGACGAATTCACCTTTTTCATATAAAAGATTTACCGCCAGGCCATCAAGTTTGGTTTCACCGGAATAAACAACATCACTTTGTTCTAATCGCTCGCGAACCCGCTTATCAAATGCAAGCATCTCTTCTTCATTAAGGGCATTGGCAAGCGACAACATCGGTATGCGATGATTAATTTCGTTGAAGGCATCTAATGGTGCAGCGCCGACGCGTTGCGAGGGCGAATTGGATGTTAGCAGCTGCGGATAAGTCTCCTCGAGATCAATCAGTTCACGCAGTAGCCGATCGTATTCAGCATCAGGGATGGAGGGATCGTCGAGCACATAATATCGGTAATTATGATCATTAAGTTGCTCGCGCAAGGCCTTAACCTTGTTCTTTGCCTGTTCGAGATTCATTAAGTTGTTATTCGTTTTCTGCCAGTAACTCGGCTTTCAGACGCAAAGATTTTATTCCCGTACTGGTTAATACCTGGTTATCTTCTGTTCTGATTTCTCCATTCAACATTTCAGCGACACGCTGCGTGGTATTGAGAAACAACTCGAACACCACTTTGGGTTCAATAGATGCGGGTGAATACATAAACAAAACGACACCTTTCGTACGCAGGTCTGCCATTCTGCCAAGATCAAACGAACCTGGCTCAAACATATTCGCCATACTAAATAATGGCTGCCCCGAGTGCAGCTTGCCCGGACCAAAATGATGAAACACGTTCATGTGTCCGTAGATCATCCCGACTTCATCCGCTGCCTTGCTGATAGACAGTCCGTTAAACATGGTCTGGGCCGGGCTGGTGACGTAGAGCACTATCAGGTCATCACCAGACTCGCCAAGTTGCCTGTCACTATTGTCGTCAATCTCATGCTGACCTAGATTCTCCGCTTCGTCTGCAGTACTGGATTCTGTTGCAGCGTTTGTTGCTTCTTCACCCTCAGGCTCGGCGACTAACTGCTCCTCCTCATTATCGGCATCTGCGAGCGGCTCATTATTGTCTTCTTCAGGCTCAGTTGTTGGCACAGACTCATGCTTGCTGAATAAATCAAAATCCACGCCCGCAAAATTGTCAGTGCTCTCATCGTTACTGGCAGAATCAGGGGCTGGACTGGTAAGCACTGCCGTAGCCTCCTGGTCATCATCGAAGTAGTCGGTTTTTGATATGACCGGCATTGACTCAGGCTCAGGATCTTCGTCAGCAGTGACGCTGACTTCTGGTCTGGATAGGTAAGGTCCATCAGTCTCGATTTCTTCATCATGGCGTGATTGCGAAATCATGTTGCCAATATTGATTAACGGTCCGGCGTAGTCATCAGTCTGCTCAGGCTCGTTAAGTGCAGTGCTGGGCAAATCGGGCATATCATCGATGGCATCGAGGATATTGTCTTTACGTTTTGGTTCAGACCTGAAAAAGACTTCCCAGCAATAAATCCCGACGATAAACAGGCAGCCAACAACCAGTAATAGGATTCGCAGATCAGACATAGTGCTTTTAGATTTTAATGCCCCGGGAAGTTAACTCTCAGGTAATGATAATCGACACGGCTGGATTAGTCAGTGTCGGGATAGCGATCAGGCTGTTGCAGCCATCTCCACTGCTTCGTCGACATCTACTGATACTAATCTCGACACACCAGCTTCATGCATGGTCACACCCATCAGCTGGTTGGCAATTTCCATGGTGATCTTGTTGTGCGTGATAAATATAAACTGCACTTCATCAGACATGGATTTGACCAA
>JAAUYK010065075.1_pt1 | contig 32106 bp, 24 predicted proteins | sample 7278021 | NCBI WGS metagenome assembly JAAUYK01 (sample SAMN14350223, study PRJNA611818) | marine sediment metagenome | isolation source: surface marine sediment (1.8m) | place: French Polynesia: Moorea | collected 2018-08
GGAGCCGGCGGCGGCAGCCACGAGCCCGTGATGACCGGTTTGCAGGGACCGGAGGGCGCACCGCCCATTACGGCGGGATGCGTCGGGCTCGAACAGGTGCCGAAGGTCGGGATGTTGGCCGGGCCGATGTTCTTGACCGTGGCGGCCATGGTGACGCCGCTGAAAACCGTCGAACTGCCGGGCGGGAGAACCAAGCGGCAGGGCGCCGCGCCGAAACTGCACCGCATTTCCGCACCCATACAAACCATGCCAGGCATTGCTTTCTCTCCTTATCTTTCGCCAGGGCCGCTAAGCCGCCGGCCCTACAAGGGTTTCTTGCGGTTCCACCTCTTCGACGCTGTCCGAGGGTTCCTTTGCGAAGTCGTTGAGGACGACAAGAAATCCCACACCATCACCGTCCGGCGGGCGACCGGCCCCGAAGCCGGCCGTCAGCACGTCTATCGATTCGATCTCGGCCGCATCCTGCGGCGGCCAGTCGGGAACCGATCGAGCGGTTTCCGCGAGCTGATCAAACGGCTGGGGCGCTTCCTCGGCCCCCGCCACCAGCTTCGCGACGAGATTGGAATCGTCGTTCTTCAGGAAACCAAGGAGATCGGCGTAGCCGGATTCCGAATTGCCGAGGAAACTCTGAATCTCGGGGGGGAGAGCCGCCGTCTCCTGTTCCATTTGAGCAGCCAGACCGCCGGGACCACCGACCCCAACCTGTTCGGCAAGGTTGGGCGACGCTACAGCCGCTACGGGATTTGACAGACCCGCCGGCGCGCTGTCGATCGAGACACCGGCGGAAGCCAGGGCCGAGGTGACGCCCGCCGCGCCCTCCGCCTGCGGGCCGGAAAAGCCATCGCCGGCCAGCCCCGCCAGACCTTCCGTCCCGCCACCGGGGTCGCCGAAGAAATCTTGCAGCTCCTGCGGCATGCTTGTGGAGTCGAACCCGAATTCGGCCATTGCCGCTTCCATCTGCGCCGACGGGTCGGCGCCTTCGGCCGCTTCGGTCTCGGCCCCCGACAAGAGCAGCGCCTCGTAGTCTGCCGCCGGCCGGGTCCGGTCCAGGGGTTCGCCGACCAGCAGGATCGCGCCCTCGGTCTCCATACCCTCGGCATCGACGGAGGTCCGCCCGCGCCAGATCAGGGTCAGACGTGCCGCCGCCGGTTCGATCCAGAGCGTGTCGAGGTTCATCATCACCTCTTCGATTTCGCCATCGCTACGTCGCAAGAAGCAGCGCACGCGGAATCGTGGAAGCTGTCCGGCGAACCGCGCCCGTTCCTTGCCGACGAAATCGAGAGCGAACTCCTCGTCACCCCGCAGGTAGGCCGGTGACTGCATCTCCTCGGCGGCGGCGTTGAAGTAGTGCCAGTCGACGTCCGCCCGGAACCGCGGCCAGTGGGTGCGGAACCAGTCGTCACCTTCGGGCCCGGCGAGCGAGAGGCGGCGGCCCGCTCGCCGGGGCTGAGGGCCAAAGTCGTCGAGGCTCGCCCGTTGAGCGCCGACCTGCATCCTTTCCACTTGCCAGCCCTCGAGCCCCGGCCGTGCCAGGACGAGGATGTCGGCGCAGGGCTTGAAGGGCGCGAAATCGTCCTCGTAGAGCGGCGCCGAGCCGGGCTGGTCCGAGGCGAAGCGGTCGGCAGAGAGAGGCTCCTGCTCGCCCGCGACCCGCGCGGGACCGCCCGGGACCTGATCGAACAGCCCCTTGACGATCACGGTCAACTGATCGTCGTCGGCTGTGTTCCGCGTGAAGATGGAACCGACCTCGAAGGGCGTCTCGTTGCGCGTTTCCATGTGCCGAATACCTGTCTAATCGCCCGCTTCGTTCCCGCCTCAGGGTACCGGCGGCGCGGGAGGCAGCGGCCCAGCGGGCGGCGCGGGCACCGTCGGTGCCGCCGTCACCGCAGGGGGATTGAGCCGGATCCGGGTCGACTTGATCGTGATCTCGTTTTCGGTCAAGCGAATCTCCGATGTCCCGATCGAGAGCACGATGAAGTCTTCCTTGATCTCGATCGTTGGCTTCCCCTCGGCGGTATCGGTGTCGACTTTCCTCTCGAGCCAATTCTTGACACCGTCGAGGATACTCCCGGCCTTGGAATCAGAAGACACATTCAGGGATGAGGAGCCGCCGGCGAGCAGACCGAACAGGGGAAGCAGCCTGACCAGGCCGGCGCCGCCGATCACGCCGCGCCACCATTGTCCCAAGGCGCTGTGAGCACTGCCGTTCACCTGCAGCATGATACTGCTCTTGGCGATCAGGTCCTGCTCCTCGATCACCTCGTAGGAACGCCCGCCGGAGAACTTGAAGTAGCCTTCCGAACCCCAGGTGTACTTCCAGTCGTTGTCCGCCTCGAGTGTCAGGCTGTCGTGATAGTCCACATCCAAGCCGCCCCGGTACTGGCCGGTCGCGCCGTACTCGGCGGCCAGCTTGACGCCGAAGAACAGATCGGTCTCCAGCCAGCAGGACTTAGAGTGCCGGCTGCCGCAAAAGCTCTCGTTGCTGGTTCCGTCGAAGCAGGAGTTCTGGGTACCTTCGAAGCTCTCCTCTGCGTGGCCCTTGAAGATTTCCTCCTCGTAGCCCTGGTAGTCGGTCTTGGTCCAGCCGTTGCGCGTGATCTCCGTCGTTCCCCAGGTATCCGCGTCGCGGTATCCCTCGGCGCCCTCCTTGTCGAGCGGTCCCGTCTCGGTCCACTTGAAGCTGACGTTGCCGGGAACGTTGCTGCCGTCACGCAGGGTGCCGTTGACCGCATCGACACTAACGGCGCTGTTGCACAGGATCTGCCGGTAGTTGCCGCTGACGATTTCCACCTTGTCACCCTGGGTCGTACTGAGGCGATTGCCGGCGACGTGGTCGCGCCAGACCACGCCGTTGCGGAACTTGGCTTTGGAGGCCTCGTTGGTGCGGGAGGGATTACCCTCGTTCTCGTCATTGCCCTCGCTGACGTTGTCGATAAAGCCGGTGAAGTGACCTTCCTGCCGTTCTTGCGTGGAAACCTTGATCTGACCACCCGAGACCGCGTCGGTCTCGCTTCGCTCGAGCCCAGGCACGCCGTAGAGCTCATCCCCCGGCTCCTTGTGAAGCGGCAGCCAGGCAGAGTCCTCGCCCTCCTTGACCTTGGACCCATCGCTGCGCGGCAGGTTGGCACCCATACGTAGATAGGCCTCGATCTTGTCATTCGGGAGCGGCTGGTCGCCGGGCCTTGCGGGGCCGGTGTCATTGGGATCATCCGTCGCAGGATCCTCGCCCTCGTATCTGAACTTGGGATCCTGGGTGACAATGGTTTGCGGCGGATTGTTCTTGGTCGGGTCCAGATACGCCTGCGGCACGTGCATGCGCAGGTAGCGCCCGAGTCCGGCACCTATGATCGGATCCGCCTCGCTCTCGCTTACGAAGCCCAGACTCTCCTGTCCCTGTTGCTGGCTTGTAAGCGCGGTCGTGGGCGCGGGCCGCTCGGCGGCCGTGGCAGTCGGTTCCGTCCGCGCGAGGCGCACCGCCGGCGCTAGCCCTTGTCCTTGCTGCTGGTTCCCAGAGAGCGCCTGTCCAGGCCCGCCGGGTCCGTCTTCCATCTCGATCAGGATGCCGCTAGGTGTCTGGATCCGGTTTTTCGTGTGGCTCTCCGAGTTGACCACGCTCTTGTTGAGGGGGTTGGGCACCACGCCGCTAATGACCGGTCGGTCGGGGTCGCCGCCGATGCAGGTCCAGAGGACCTCCGTGCCCTTGAGCAAGGGGAAGTGCATGCCGTGCTGACCGCCGCCATAGGGCTGCGCCATGCGCACCCAGCGGGTCGCCTTGCCCTCGGCCGTGCCGCTGACGTCGAATGGCATGACCAGCTTATAGCGCCCCTCGCCGTCGATCTCGGCGCGGGTACCGGGGCCGCTCGCGTCGATCACCGCGTTCATCACCCCGGTGAGCTTGGGTTTCGCCGTGCGCCGCACCGGGCGGTAGGCGACGGTTTTCGGAACCGCGCGGAACTCGTTGCGGTATGAGGTCGCCTCGCCGCCTTCGCCCTCGCCGAAGCCCGTCGCCTCCGACGAGGCCTGGCTGCCGACGTGGCGCACGGCGGTTAGCAGGTACTCCTGGTTCAGGGCATCGCTGAAATGCTCCGTCAGTTGGAAAAGGTGGCCGGCGGTGAAGCCGTGGCAGTCGCCCTCGCCACGGTAGAGAGCCTTGCCGCAGAGCACCTCCTCGGCGCGCACCTGGGCCAGCGCCTGGCCCTCTTCCGGCGTCTTGAAGTGGTCCCCGTAGTGGCAAACCATACCGTAGCCTGCGCCTTCCACGGGCTTCTCCGCCTGTAGCGGAGTCATGGGTGTGCGGTAGTTGTAGTCCTTCAAGAGCACCTTGTCGGTGATCTGGCGGCGCCGACTGGCGAGGAACTGGACCGACTCCGCCAGGCTCGAGCTGGTGCCCGAGGGCAGCACGTAGGGAAAGCTGCTCTCCTCAGGCACGGACGGCAGGTGGACGTTGGAATCGCAGAAGACGATCCGCTCGCGGTCCTCGCCCTGCTCGAAGAAATAGTAGATGCCGACGTGCTCGAGCAGCCTGGAAATGAAATCAAGATCGGACTCGGCGTACTGCACGAGGTATTCCTTCTGGGGATAGCTGCCGAGCAGGCGGAACTCGAAGTCGTCGGCGGCGAAGTCGAAGGTCGAGTTGCCGGCCGGGCCCTTGCCCTTGGAGCCCTTCAGCTCCTCCTCGACGATCTCCGGAATGGTCCTGTTCTGGTAGATCTGGTTCTGCCGGGTCAGCGACATCATCCAGAGCCTGGGCACCAGGACGGCACGATAGGCGTAATGACCGTGCTGGCCTTCGCGGCCGAGCTCGATCTCGGAGAGGACCCCGTGAATCTTGCGGAGTTCACCGTCGTCGCCGCGTTGGAAGGACAGGGTGGCGGGCCGTCCCAGGGCGGCGTCGAGATCGACGTCAGGGCGGTCCGAGACCAGATCGACGACGAAACGGTAGGGCCGGGAAATCTCTTCCTCGCCCTCGAAGCGGACGACCGCGAAGGTGTCGTGGTCCAGCGCCTTGGACTCGAAAAAGATGTTCACGTGGTGCTCGCTCGACATCAGCCTGTCCCCCAAGCTTCTGTAATCAATGAGCGGCGTGGCGCCCGGCGCGGGAACCCTCCTCGTCCCCGGCGCCGGGCCCACCCGCAGAAGAATAGATTGTTAGTATAAGTATAACCGGTGTCAGACTTTCGGCGCGCGCCAATCGTCGCTCGCCGACGTCCCGGACGCTTCGTGCGTCCAGGTGATCCGACGGTAGCTGAACGAGATGTCCTGCAGGTGCGTGAAGCTTGCGTTGGACGGGTCCTGGCAGTGCGGCATCGAGTCTTGGATGTCGACCACGATCGCGTCGTCCAGCGTGATGGTGTAGTAGTGCTCCTGCGTGCCTGCGGCCGAGGTGCGATACCACTTGATCTCTACCTTGGGCAGCTTCTCGCCCGAGCAGAGCGCGTTCGCGAACAAGGGCGAGGACTTGTCGAAGATCTTGCTGACGGTCAGCGGCTGGTGCACGCGCTGGCCCGAGGGCTGTCCGCTCTGCGGATCGCGGGGGATGATCACGTTGTGCTTGAAGCCGTTGATCAGGACCTCGTCCTCGTGGCCCTCCTGCCAGATGTTGCCGACGCTAGCCTCGGTGAAGGCGCCCTCGGTCATGTTTCCTTGGGTGGTACCCTCGGCGGTCATGTATGCGGGTGTTGGCATTTCTCATCTCCTGTTCTTCGCGGCCATGGCCCCTGCCATGCCATGCCCCCTACATCACAAGAAGCGTGCCAAAGTCGGGAATGCCGCCGCAAAAAAATGACGAGTCTCTGAAATCACTGGGAAAATCGACGCGCAGGAGGATAGGGCGCCTCCCTGGTGCGGAACGCAGGCGCTTCATCGGTCATGCGGATTTCTGCACAGCCGCGGACTGACTGTGCACGATTCGTTACACCCGCCGGTGGCCTCCGTTGCCGCAAGAGCGCCTGCCCTCGGCTCGGTCGGAAGCACTAGATGATTTCCAGGTGATGGAGCTCTACCGGATCGAAGGCGGCAAGCCGGTCGAACGCTGGGAGCTGCGCCAGCCGATCGAGCGTTAGAGCGGGCGCTCGCGCCGCGCTTCCGCGCCGCCGCCTTCCGGACGGTGGATCCGGTACTTGTTCATCTTCTCGATCAGAGTCCGGCGCGAGATATCCAGCTCCTTGGCGGTCCTCGTCTGGTTCCAGTCGAACTGATCGAGCTTCCGCTCGATCAGCGAGGCCTCGAACTCACCGACGGCTTCGCGCAGACTGTCCAGGGAGTCGCCGGCAACCACGGGCGGCAGTTCCGCGCCGTTGAGGACCTCGTCCGGCAAGAAGTCCGGCAGGACGAAGCCGCCATCCTCGGCCAGCAGAACGGCCCTTTCGATCAGGTTGCGCAGCTCCCGCACATTGCCCGGGTAGTCATAGGCCATGAGCAACCGCATGGCGGTCGGCGCGAAACCCTTGATCGCCTTGTCATAGCGCTCGCTCGACTCGGCGAGAAAGTGATGCAGCAGGGTCGGCAGGTCCTCGCTGCGCTCGCGCAGGGGCGGCAGCGTGATGGGAAAGACGCAGAGTCGGTAGTAGAGGTCCTCTCGGAACGCGCCCGAGGCGACCTTCTCCTTCAGGTCGACATGGGTCGCGGCGACGACGCGCAGATTGACCTTGCGGCTTTCCAGCGCGCCCAAGGGCCGGACCTCGCCTTCCTGCAGGACGCGCAGCAGCTTGGCCTGGAGCTCGAGGGGCATGTCGCCGACCTCGTCGAGGAACAGGGTTCCACCGTCGGCAAGCTCGATCAGTCCCTTCTTATCGGACTTCGCGCCGCTGAAAGCGCCCGCCTTGTAGCCGAACAACTCGCTCTCCAGCAGTCCTTCAGGCAGCGCCGCGCAGTTCTGGGCGACGAACTCCCTGCTCTTGCGACGGCTGTTGAAGTGGATCGCCCGGGCGATCAGCTCCTTGCCCGTGCCGGTCTCGCCGCCGAGGAGCACCGTGGCGTCGGTGTTCAAGACCTTGGTCATCAGCTCGAAGACCTGCTTCATGCTCTTCGCCGCCCCGACGATGCTGGCGAAGCGGTACTGGCCCTCGATCTTGTCGCGCAGCTGCCTGTTCTCCTGCTCCAGCTCCCGGTTGCTGTGATCGAGCACCTGGATCAGCTGCCGATTTTGCTCGATCAGACGCACGTTGTTGAGCGCCACGGCCGCCTGGGAGGCGAAGGCGAGGACCACGCCCCGGAGCGCTTCCGGGAAGCCGATCAGTTCGCCGGTCTCGCCGTCGCGCATGTTCGAGAGCTGGAGGACGCCGATGGTGACCTCTTCGTGGTTGCGCAGCGGCACGACCACCAGCGAACGCGTGCGGTAATTCAGCAAGCTGTCCTGCCGGTAGAGGTCGGCGAAATCGAAGCCGGAGTAACGGTAGATGTCGTCGACCTCGATCAGGTCTCCGGTGAAGGCGCAGCGGGCGAAGACGTTGGCATGAGCCGGCCGGCCCTGGTCGAACAGTGCGACCGGCGCGACTCTCGGCCGCTGATCGCCCAGCACCTCGTTCTGGTAAACCTCGAGCAGAAGGTGGCGCTTGGTGTCGTCGAGGATGTAGATGCGGCCGGCCTCCGAGCGGGTCAGGTTGCGCGCCCCGCTGAGGATCATGCTGAGCAGACGGTTCAGGTCCCGCTCGGTCGAGAGCGATGTGGTGATTTTGATGAACTGCTCGACCGCCTTGGCCGGAGTCTGGTTGAGCGCGATCACGAGGTGACCCTCCCGACGGCTAAATGGCCGCCCCGCTAGTGGAAAGTGAGTATGAAATCTCCGTCCTTGCCGACGCTGGCTTCGAGCCGCTCCGCGGTCTCCTCGGCGCCCATCATGTGCAGGATCTCCGTGGAGATCTTGGGCAGCAGCGTGCGGTTGATGATGTGGTCGATGTTGCGCGCGCCGGTCTCCACCTCTTGGCAGCGCTGGGCAATCTGATCGACCAGGTCGGGTTGCCAGGTGAAGTCGATCTTCTGGCTGCCCTGGATCCGCTTGGCCAGCTTGCGCAGCTTCAGCTCCACGATGCCCTTCATGGCGTCGCCGACGATCGGCAGGAAGGGCACGATCTGCATGCGCGCCAGCAACGCGGGCTTGAAGTGGTTGCTGAGCACAGGGCGGATCGCGTTGCTGATCACGTCGAGCGGCGGCGGTTCCGAACCGCTGCACATCTCGGTGATGATGTCGCTGGCCAGGTTGCTGGTCAGTAGGACGATGGTGTTCTTGAAGTCGATCAGCCGGCCTTCGCCGTCTGACAGCATGCCCTTGTCGAAGACCTGGTAGAACAGGTTCATCACCTCGAGGTCGGCCTTCTCGACCTCATCGAGCAGCACCACCGAATAGGGCCGCTGGCGCACGGCCTCGGTCAGCATGCCGCCCTCGCCGTAGCCGACATAGCCCGGCGGAGAGCCGATCAACCGTGAGACCGAGTGCTTCTCCTGGAACTCCGACATGTTGATCGTCGCCATGAAGCGCTCGCCCCCGAACAGCAGGTCGGCGATGCCGAGCGCCGTCTCGGTCTTGCCGACACCGCTGGGGCCGACGAAGAGGAAGACGCCCATGGGCGCGTCGGGGTTCTGGACGCCAGCCTTGGCCGAGCGGATGCCCTCGTCGACGATGTCGACCACGTGATCCTGGCCCTTGATCCGCCGAGCCAGCTCGTCCCTGAAGCCGAGGATCGTCTTGGCTTCGTCCTGGACCATCTTGCCGAGCGGGATGCCGGTCCAGTCAGCGATGACCGCCGCCACGACCTCGGGGCTGGCCTCGTAGTGGACCAGGGGCTGGCCGTTCTGCAGGGCGGCCAGGGCAGTCATGGCCTGGTCGAGCTCCTTCCTAGCAGACTCCTTGTCGATCGGCGGGGCCTCCGCGGCTGTCTCCTCTCCGGACGCCTCTTCTTCCGTTACTTCCGCCGCGTCATCCGCTTCCTGCCCGGCGTTGGCGCGCGCCAAGGCCTGGCGCAGCTCGAGGATCTTCTCGACGTGGCCGCGCTCGGCCTCCCAGCGCCGGCCCAGTTCGTCCAGTTCCCCCTGGATCGCGGCGATCTCGTCGTCCAGCTCTGCGACCCGTCCGTCGTCGTTCCGGGTCTCCGCCTCGATGTCGCGCAGGACCGCCGTGCGCTCCCGCTCCAGCGCCTTGATCCGCCGTTCCCGGTCGTCGATCGCATCGGGCTTCGAGCTGATCGAGATCTTGACCCGGGCGCTCGCGGTGTCGAGCACGTCGACCGCCTTGTCCGGCAGCTGCCGTCCCGAAACATAGCGCGCCGACATCCGCGCGGCGGCCTCCACCGCGTCGTCGCGCACGTAGACGCCGTGGGCCTCTTCGTACTTCTCCCGGAGGCCCCGGATGATCGTGACCGCTTCCTCGGGCGAGGGTTCCTCCAGCTTGACCAGCTGGAAGCGCCTGGCCAGCGCCGGGTCCTTCTCGAAGTACTTCTTGTACTCCGACCAGGTGGTCGCCGCGATGGTGCGCAGCTCGCCCCGGGCCAACGCGGGCTTGAGCAGGTTGGCCGCGTCGCCCATGCCGGCCTGGCCGCCGGCGCCGATCAGGGTGTGGGCCTCGTCGATGAAGAGGATGATCGGCTTGACCGAGGCCTTGACCTCGTCGATGACCGCCTTCAGCCGGTTCTCGAACTCGCCCTTGACCCCGGCGCCGGCCTGCAGCAGGCCGAGGTCGAGGCCGTAGATCTCGACGTTCTGGAACAGGTCCGGGACGTCGCCCTCCACCACCTTGAGGGCAAGACCCTCGACCACGGCGGTCTTGCCGACGCCGGCCTCGCCGACGGCGATCGGGTTGTTCTTCCGGCGGCGCCCGAGGATGTCGATGATCTGGCGGATCTCCCGGTCGCGGCAGAACACGGGGTCGATCTCCCCGGCCCGCGCCCGGCCGGTGAAGTCGATGGTGAAGCGGCCGAGCGCGGAGTCCTCGCCGCGATCGACCGCGGCCTCCCCTGGGCCCGACGGCGCGGCGCCGAGCGGCGCGGCCTCTTCCTGGGAGCCGGCGGTTATGTCGAAAAGGCTGCGGCGCAGGTCCTCGGCGCGGATCGGCGTTAGCTCGTCGGCGAAGATGCCGTAGGCGTAGCGGTTCGGGTTAGCGGCCAGAACCGCGATCAGCAAGCCGGAGCGGATCTCTCGAATGTCGTACTCGATCGAGCCGAGCATCCAGGCTTCCTGGAGCAGCTCGATCAGGAGCGGCGAGAAGACCGGCTTGCCCTGGTTGCCGGTGCGGCAGGCTTCGACCGCCCGCTGAACCGCTTTCTCCACCCGGGCCGGATCGATCTCGTAGTGGCGCAGGATGACCTGAAAATCGTGGTTCGGGTCGCCGATCAGCATGAGCAGGAGATGCTCGATCGAGACCTCGTAGTTCTCGCGGGAGACGCAGAGGCCCGCCGCGCCCTCGAGAGACCGCCTGCAGTAGGGATTCAGTCTCTTGAACAGAGACTTGAGCTCAACGTCAATCATGCCACCCTGCTCCCCGCTTGCCCGGATCACGCAATCCCGGCCGTGCCGAGCCGCATACCGGCGCGCCTCCTGCCACGAACCGCCCGGCGCGCGTCTCTCCCCAAACGCGAGACAGGCAACTCATTTGTATGAACTATATCACTCTGCTTGCATTTGCGGGGTGAGTTTTACCACTTCCCGGTGCTTCAGCTGGGCCCGGGCACCACAAATTAAGTTGCGTTCCGTCCAGGACTTTACCAACCTAATCGCCGCGGCAGGGCTGACGAGAAGGCAGGCGGCGGAACCGCCGGGGGAACGGGGGACAGCTTCAATTGGCGGAACCGGGCCGGCGCGGCGCAGGTCTTCGGGCCACGATCGCCGCGAGGCCGGGTTCGAGTTGACGGGGACGGTGTGGGTGACGCGAGCCAGCGATAGCACCAAAGGCGGCGGCTGAGGCATGCCCAAGCCGTTCCTTCTCTACGTCAAGTACGTCGACTTCGCCTCGGAGAAGGTCGGCCGGCTGGCCATGCTGCTGGTCTTCGTCATGATCGGCGTGCTGCTGCTCGACGCGGTCACGCGCAACATCATCCGCATCCCGCTGTCCTGGTGCGTCGAAATGGCGCAGTTCACCATGGCCGCGTACTACATACTCGGCGGCGCCTACTCGATGCAGCTGGGCGATCACGTCCGCATGGACCTGATTTACGACCGGGTCTCAGAGACCATGAAGGCGAAGCTCGACGTCGCGACCAGCGGCTGCCTGCTGTTCTATCTGGTCTGCCTGCTGTTCGGTTCGATCTCGAGCACGATCTACGCGATCGAGACCGGCCAGCGAAAGTTCTCCATGTGGAATCCCTCCATGATTCCCATCAAGTGCATCATGGTTTTCGGCATCGTGCTGATGCTGCTCCAGGCGATATCCATGCTGTTCAAGGACATCGCCAAGGCCAGGGGTCAGGCCATCACCCATGAAGGGGAGCAGCCGACCCTATGAGTCACGAGCTCATCGCCATCACCATGTTCGCCTCGATGCTGCTGATGCTGCTGACCGGGCAGCGGGTCTTCGCGGCGATCGGCTTCGTTTCGGCCGCCGCAGCCGCCCTGCTCTACGGCACCGGGGCCATCGAGATGCCCTTCAACGCGGCCTTCAAGCTGTTCAACTGGTACCCGCTGCTGACCCTGCCGCTCTTCGTTTACATGGGCTACGTGCTGTCGGAATCGGGCATCGCCGACGACCTCTACCGCATGTTCCACGTTTGGATGGGCGGCCTGAAGGGCGGGCTGGCGGTCGGCACCATCGGCCTCATGGTGGTGATCTCGGCAATGAACGGCCTCTCCGTCGCCGGCATGGCGATCGGCGCCACCATCGCCCTGCCCGAGATGCTGAAGCGCGGCTATGACAAGGTCATGATCACAGGCGTGATTCAGGCCGGATCGTCACTGGGAATCCTGGTGCCGCCCTCGGTCGTGCTGGTGCTTTACGGCATGATTGCGCGCCAGCCGGTCAGCCAGCTCTGGCTCGCCGGCGCCATTCCCGGCCTGATGATGGCGACGCTCTTCGTCATCTACATCGTGGTGCGCTGCAGGATGCAACCGCACCTAGGGCCGACGGTCTCGGAAGAAGACCGCAACATGCCCCTGGTCGAGAAGCTGAAGCTGCTGCGTGCCGGGATCATTCCCTTCCTGATCTTCTTCTTCATGACCGGACTTTTCGTCATGGGCATCACCAGCCTGGTCGAGAGCTCGGCGGTCGGCGCGACGGCCGCGACGCTGGCCGCCCTGATCAAGCGCCGCCTCAGCTTCCAGGTGATGGAGGCGACCCTGAAGAAGACGCTCGGCATCTCCTGCATGTTCCTCTGGATCATCCTGGCCGCGCTCTGCTTCGGCTCGGTGTTCGACGGCATCGGGGCCGTCCGGGCGATCGAATCCCTCTTCATCACGCGCTGGGAGCTCACGCCCTGGGAAGTGCTGATCATGATGCAGCTCTCCTACATCGTGATGGGCATGTTCCTCGACGACACGGCCATGCTTGTGATCGTCGCGCCGCTCTACGTGCCGCTGGTGATCGCGCTCGGCTTCAACCCGATCTGGTACGGCGTGCTCTACACGATCACCTGCCAGATCGCCTACATGACGCCGCCGTTCGGCTACAACCTCTTCCTGATGCGGGCCATGGCGCCGAGAGAAATTACCCTTCCGGACATCTACCGATCCATCATACCCTTTGTGGCCGTTATGACGTTTGGCCTGATCCTGGTGATGGCCTTTCCGCAGATCGCGCTCTGGCTGCCCGAATATGTGCGCGGCAAGTGAGCGCATCGAAGGGTTCTGGCGAGGAATGGATAAGAGATGAGCCCGCCGCTGAAGGACGGGCCGCAACAAGAGAAAAGGAGGTTCACATGACGGATACGAAACGCAAGAAGAAGGTCAAAGGACAGGAAACAAAAGTCCAGCGCCGCGACTTCCTGAAGAAGGCGGGCGTCACAACGGCCGCGGCGGCCGCGGCGGGCACCTTGGCCGCGCCCTACGGCTATGCCCAGTCCAATCCGATCCGGTGGCGGCTGCAGACCTACTCCGGCGCACCGCTGGGCGCCCACGTCATCAAGCCGCAGATCGAGGCCTTCAACAAGGCGGCCCACGGCGAGATGGAGATCGAGCTGTACTACGCCGACCAGCTGGTGCCGACCGACGAGTTGTTCCGCGCCATGCAGAACGGCACGATCGACGCGGTACAGAGCGACGACGCCACCATGGCCTCACCGGTCGACATCAACGTGTTCGGCGGCTACTTCCCCTTCTCGACCCGCTACAGCCTCGACATGCCCGTGCTGTTCAAATACTACGGCCTCGACCAGATCTGGAAGGAGGCCTACGACGAAGTCGAGAACGTCGAATGGCTCTCGGCCGGGGCCTGGGATCCCCTGCACATCTTCACCAAGGAGCCGATCCGCAGCCTCGCCGACATGCGCGGCAAGCGCGTCTTCGGCGTGCCGACCGCCGGCCGCTTCCTCTCGCGCTACGGCCTCATCCCGGTCACGCTGCCGTGGGACGACATCGAGGTGGCGATCCAGACCGGCGAGCTCGACGGCGTCGCCTGGTGCGGCTTCACGGAGGCCTACGAGGTCGGCTGGGCCGACGTCTGCAACTACGCGCTGCTGAACAACGTGACCGGCGCCTGGTGCGGCTCCTACTTCGCCAATTCGAAGTCCTGGGCCAAGGTGCCGGCTCATCTGAAGGAGCTCTTCCTGATGTCGTGCGACCAGTCCCACTACTACCGCCAGGTCTGGTACTGGGGCGGCGAGGCCAAGCTCCGTGTCGAGGGCAAGAAGATGGAGCTGACCGAGATCCCGGCCGAGGAATGGAACCAGGTGGTCAAGGACGCCGAGGAGTTCTGGGACGAACTCGCCTCGATCAGCCCCCGGACGGCCAAGGTGGTCCAGGCCTACAAGGACTACACCGCGGTCATGGAGAAGGTCGGGGTCCCCTACCGCTACGGTTGACCATTCCCATCGACGACCTGAGGAGGACCCCCGCGCCGCACGGCACGGGGGTCTTCTCTTCGGCCCGCGCCCGGCCGGTCAGAGGAAGAGTTTCAACAGCAGCGACACCCCTAGGAGCAGGAGCGAGCCGAGAGCGATCCGTTCGGCGAACCAATGATAGGTGTCCCGCAGCGTCTCGCCGACCAGGCGCTGGGCGACCGTCGAGGGCGGACGGTCCTCTTTGGCGAGGATCAGCCAGGTTTCGGTATGCCGGTAGGGACGGATCGGGGCGATGGCCCCCAGCACCGCCAGAATCGACGCCAGCCCCAGCCCCAAGAAGCCGCCGGCGCGGGTCGCTAAGGCCGGATCGAAGCTCAGCCCGAGCATCAGGCAGAGTATGCCGAAGCCCGCGAAGCCGCAGGCTCTGCCGACGGAAATGAAAGCGGCCGTCTTGATCGCGTCCATAAGCACGGCATGCCGTTACGCCACCTACATTCTCAGACTAGCTGCATTTCGCCGATCTTCAAATTACTAAGCGATAGCGTGCAAGAGATTAGGGCCGAGACTCCGATCCGGTCTCATCATGCGGACTACTTCTAGGTTTCGTGCTCTCGCAACTTGTGCGCCCGCCCGGCGATCAATAAACCTGTCCGTCGTCTAAGCCGAACAGGCAATCTCGCACCGGACGGAGCACGATGCTTCACAAGAGAATACTGGAGTGGCAGGCGGCCCATCCGAACGTCACCTGGGCGTTCTGGATCGTGGTATGGGCGATCGTCCTTCTGCTTCTGTTCTGGCCCCGGCCGCTCGATTGAGCGAACCCGGCCGCGCGGGTCCTCCAGAGCAACGGATCGCGATTGACCGCGATCCGCTCTAGCGAAGCGGCAGGATCACTACCGGGTCGGCGCTTCGCTCGGTGGCGAGCCAGGTCGACCAGCCGAGACGGCAGGGATTGTCGGGCTCGAGCTCGAGCCGGGGCACCTCTTCACGCTTCAGGCCGAGCGCGAGGTCGTGGTCGAGCTGGTCCTTGAGCAGGAACGGCATTACCTCGCGCAGCTGGCCGTGATGGTCGCCTTCCGGCAGGAAGCGGAGGAAAGAGGGAAAGTCTAGCGGACCGACCTCCAGGCGAAACCGGCCGGCGATGTCGGGCACCCGTTCGCCCAGGGTACAGTCCTGTCCGAGGCGCGCGTTGGCCGCGCCGAGGCGGGCGCGCTGCTCCGGCCGAATGGTCACGTGGCGCTTGACGAACTGTCGCACCCGAAAGGTCTGGCCGTTGAAGTAGTGGGTCAAAATCCGCTCCAGCGCAGGCGCCGAGCGGCTGCCCTGGAGAAGAACGCCGAGACAGGCCAGCAGGCGCTCGCGCATGGCGACGGCCGGCGACTCCTCTTCCGCGACCTGGTCCAGGGCCGCGAGGCCGGCGAGCCAACGGCTCGACTGGTCCCCGCCGCCCGGGCGGAAACGGAGATAGAAGCGGTACTTCTCGAAGCAGCGGAACAGCAACGCGATGTAGCGGTGGTGGAAGAGATCCAGGAAGTCGCGCCGGTTGCTCTCCTGCTCGTTGCCGGAAATGATCGCCTCGGTGTAGAAGGCGGGCAAGGGCGAGACCGTGCCGTAGAGCCCGAGAAAGTTCACCGTGACGCGGTAGCGCGACTCTTCACCGCCCTCGTCCAGGCGTTCTATGGCGTCTGTGTCGGCGCTCGCGAAGCCGAGACTCGCCGCCGGACGGAACCGGATCGGTTCATCCTCGACCGGGCCGAGGCCGCCGACCGGCGCCTGCGCGCCCCGATCCGACATCAGGATGCGGACCGCCTGATAAAAGTCGAAACGACGGGCGCGTCGCAGCAGCTCGGCGACTAGAGTAGCTGCTGGCGCCCGCTTTGCGCTGTCCATTCGTAATGCTCTCCCAGTTCCACGCCGGTCACCACCAGCTGATGGAAGGAATTCACGCTCGCGAAGAGGGAAAGGAACTCGCTGAGGACCGAGCCGAAGAGAAAGAGATCCCCTTCTCCGGCGAAGTTGCTCTCGCGCATGTCGATTTCGGTTCGCAGACCGCGCACCGGTAGGCCGCGATAGAGCAGGTCGATCGGCCCGGACTGCACGCCGACCAGGCCCTCGAGACGGAGCTTGCTCTCCCGCGCCAGCCGCCGGTCGTGGAGGCTGCGGAAGTCGTAGGCCGAGAGGATCATCCGCAGGCTCTCGAGCTGGGTCAGGGAAACGTAGTTCAGGGCGAGGTGCGAGATCAGCCGCCAATGCAGGCCTCCGCCCAGCGGCGGCAGGATCGACGGGCTCGCCGGTATGAGGTTGCGGAACCGGGCATTCTCCGGCGAGCTGCCCGTGGCCGTCGCGATGTCCCCCGCGCGCAAGGTCTCCGCCAAGTTCCGGTTGGTGGCGGTGATGCCGAGGGAGATGGTCTCGGTCGGCGGAACGGTCGCGCTGTCGCCGGCGGTCACGAAGGAGATGTAGGTCTCGGCGCCGCGCCCCACCGTCGCGGGATGCAGGCGCGTTCGGTAGAAGACCGCCTCCTCCTCGCCACCGACCGCCAAGTGCTCGAAGGACTCGAAAGCCTTGTAGAGCCGGCGCTTGCCGGTGCCCTGGATCCAGCCCTCGACCAGATCGACCGAATAGGTCTGGTAGTGCGACGGCTGCTTGGCCGAAGGCCAGACCCGGTACTCCATCTTGGTCTGGTCGACCCGGATCGGATCGGCGTCGCGCGTGAAGAGATTGACGATCGGCGTGCAGAAAAGGCGCAGGTTGTCCGCCTTGGGCCGCACCTGCTCTTCGAGGTTGCCGTCGAAGTCGAAGATCACTGTGAAGACATCAGCCATCTTCGAGCGGCGCAGCGGGGCCAGCCCGGTGATGTCCACGAACATGAACTTCTCGGGAAGACTGTAGTACTCCTGCAGCAGGCGGTAGCCCAGGAAGGAGGTCGGCGGATAGGGCAGCAGACCCTCTTCCTCGGCGAAGCCGACCGGGCGGACCGTATCGGCCGGCAGCAGGAAGCCCTCCCCGTCGGGTCCGGCCTTGCCCACCTGCACGCGCGCGCGGCGCACCTTGCGGCAGAGCCAGTAGTAGAGCGTGCGGCTCACGCCGGTCTCGCCGTGCAGGAAGATTCGCAGCTGCCTGAGGTCCAGGCTGTCCAGGGTGCTGCCGGGGAACAGCTGGAAGGTCACGGCGAGAGCGGAGCCGCCGGCCGTCTTTCCGGCCTCCACCTTTGTGATCGAGAGCGGCAGCAGGTCGACGGCGTAGCTGGTCTGGAAGCGGCAGGCCGTGCCTTCCACCGGGACCGAGTCGACCTCGGTGCCCCGTTCCACCCGGGTCGGCCCGGAAAGCGCGCTGGCGATAGGCTCGAACTCCAGGATCGACATCGAGGGCACGGGGCGCAGGTAATGGGGCCAGAGCAGCGAGATCAGGCTGTGCGTCAGCTCGGGCAGCTCGTCGTCGAGCTTCTGCCGGATGCGGCCGGACAGGAACGCGAACCCCTCCAGCAGGCGCTCTACATCGGGATCGTTCCCCTTGTCGGCGAGAAAGGGGGCGAGCTGCGGGTTGGCGCGCGAGAACTCCTTGCCCAGCTCGCGCAGATAGGCCAGCTCGTCCTGGAAGTACTTGTTCAAAGACAAGACTAACTCCAGACCTTCACCCGGCCCGACGGCCCGACCAGTGCTTCGAAGCTGACCGAACGCTCGTCGTCACCCAGGGCGAGGCGCCCGGCGATCTTGAACCTGAGATCGTAGGGGTCGTCGTCGTTGGCGATCGCGCGCACCGTCACCCGCGAGAGCCGCGGCTCGTACTTGTCGACCGAGGTCTGGATGGACTTGCGGATCACGTTCAGCGCGTCGGGGAAACGAGTCAGCAGATCGTTGAAGTCCGGCATCCCGTAGTCCGGCGCCACGGCGACGCTGCCCTGGCGCACGTTGAACATGCGGGTCAGGTGCTCCGCAACGGAGCGCATCGCTTCGTCGACATCGTGCGCGATGCGCCGCCCGCCGGTTTCCGGCGCGTCGATGCGTTCCAGAAGCGTTCTGGCGGCGGCCATCCCGGTCCCGCCGGTCAGCTCTTGTCGAGCTTACCGACCAGCGAAAGTGTGAAGCTCGCGCCCATGTACTTGAAGTGGGGCCTCACCGCCATGGAGACCCGGTACCAACCCGGATCGCCTTCAACATCGGATACGGTGATCTCGGCGTTGCGCAGGGGCCGGCGGCTGCGCACCTCGGCCGGCGGATTGTCCTGGTCCGCGACATACTGGCGGATCCAGGTGTTGAGTTCACGCTCCAGATCGGTCCGCTCCTTCCAGCTGCCGATCTGTTCGCGCTGCAGCACTTTAATATAGTGGGCCAAACGGTTGATTATGAACAAATAAGGCAGCTGAGTTCCCAGCTTGTAGTTGGTCTCGGCCGCCTTGCCTTCCTTGCTCTGTCCGAAGGTTTTCGGCTTCTGGGTCGAGTTCGCCGAGAAGAAGGCCGCGTTGTCGCTGCCCTTGCGCATGGTCAGCGCAATGAAGCCTTCGTCGGCCAGCTCGAACTCCTTGCGGTCGGAGACCAGTACCTCGGTCGGAATCTTGGTTTCAATTTCGCCCAAGGATTCGAATTGATGGAGCGGCAGGTCCTCGACCGCGCCGCCGCTCTGCGGTCCGATGATGTTCGGGCACCAGCGGAACTTGGCGAAGCTGTCGGTCAGCCGCGAGGCGAAGGCGAAGGCCGTGTTGCCCCAGAGGTAGCGGTCGTGATTGTCCTTGACGTTTTCCTCGTAGTTGAAAGCCTTCACCGGGTTGCTGTCTTCGCCGTAGGGCAGCCGCAGCAGGAACCGCGGCGCGGTCAGGCCGACGTAGCGCGAGTCCTCGGACTCGCGGAAGGAACGCCACTTGGCGTATTGCGGCCCCTCGAAGATCGACTTGATGTCCTTCAGGTTCGGCAGTCCCTCGTAGTTGTCCAGACCGAAGAACTGGGCGCCGGCCGCGGCGATGAAGGGCGCGTGGGACATGGCCGAGACGCTCGCGACGTTCTGCAGCAGCTTGATGTCCTGGGGCCCCGGCCCGAAGTCGTAGTTGGCGATGATGGCGCCGACCGGCTCGCCGCCGAACTGGCCGTATTCCGCCGTGTAGACGTGCTTGTAGAGGCCCGACTTCACGATCTCCGGCGAGTCCTCGAAGTCGTCGAGCAGGTCCTCCTTGGAGACGCTCAAGACCTCCAGCTTGATGTTCTCGCGGAAGTTGGTCTGGTCGACCACGTACTTCAGGCCGCGCCAGGCGGACTCGAGCTGCTGGAACTTGGAGTCGTGCAGGATCTCGTCGACCTGGGCGCTGAGCTTCTTGTCGATCTCGGCGATCATCAGGTCGACCATGCCCTTGTCGACCCGCTCCTCGGCGCGTTTCGGCGCCAGCATCTCGGCGACGAAGGCCTCGACCCCGCGCTTGGCGATGCTGTAGCCCTCGTCCGAAGGCTTCAGCCGGGTCTCGTTCATGATCTGGTCGAGCAGCGAACCTTCCTGCTCGAGCACCTCGGCGCCGGCCTCGGCCGCCTTTTCCGTTTCCGCCATCTCCGACTTCTCCCAGTTGTCCCGGCCCGGTCAATCGGACCGGATCCAGCGGTCCACCCTCAATATCGCCCGCGGAACCTCGTCTTTCCGGCGGCGGTCACTTCTTGCCGTCGCCGAGCCCCAGTTCATCGAGCAGCTGCCCGCGCGAGCCCTCGTCCGCCAAGACCGCCTGAATCGTTTTCCGAAAGGCCGGAACGTTGCCCAGGGGGCCCTTCAGGGCGGTCAGAGCTTCCCGTAACTCGAGCAGCTGATTGAGCTCCGGCACCTGCCGGACCACCGCCTCGGGCGAGAAATCTTTCAGGTTCTCGAACTTCAGCGAGACCGCCATTTCCTCGCCCTCTTCGCCCGAGAGCCGGTCCGGCACGTTGACGTCGAGCGCCAGCTTGTGCTCGCGCATCACCTGGTCGAAATTGTCCTTGTCGATATTGATCGCCTTGCGCTCTTCCAACGAGCGCTCGTCTTCCTGGAGCGTGTAGTCGCCGACCAGCATCAGCTTGAGCGGCAGCTCCACCTCCTCCTGGGCGCCGCCGGTGGCCGGACGATAGACGATGTTCACGCGCTCCTTCGGCGCGACCGAGCCTTCCTTTGCCATCACCTTCCCCGTTACTGTCTCGAAAAATGCTTTTAAGGCTTGGATTAACTAGAATTTTCTAGGCGGTAGTAAACCTCAACGCGGAGCCAATGTCCATTCTAATGACGCGAGCTTTCAGACGCTCGATACGTTCCAGACGTTGCGGCGAGACCTTGTCTTTCTTCGCCGTCTTCTCATAGCAGAGCAGGAGCAGCCGGGCCGTCTCGAGGCTGAGCGCCGGCTCCCACTCTTCGAGCCGGAAACGCGCCGCCTCCTCTTCCAGGTCCTCCAGCTGCGGCACCGCGAGATCGTCGCGGCCCAGTTCCCGGCAGAAGCCCGCCAGGGCGAGGCCCCAGTGGAAACGATCGCGCGCCGACCTAGCGGAAATGCGGCCGTCCTGGAACGCCGCGAAAGCCTCCTCCACCTTGCCGTCGCCGGCCAGCTGCCGCGCCTTGTTGCCGGCCTCGACCCAGGGGGACCCGCCGTCGGCGCCGGCGGCGGCTGCGGTCGAGGCGGTGCTCCCAGTGGCACCCCCAGTGGCGACCGCGTCGATCTCGTTCTTGATCCAGAGCCGGGTCATCTCGTCGGCGAAGGGCTGGCCGTCTTGGAAGGTCAGCTCAACAGCGTTGGGAAAGCGCGCGAGAAACCCTCTCAGGTTCTCGACGACCGCCCGACGCGCGTCGCCGTGCCCAAGCGCGGCCAGGGCGCCTGCGGCCAGACGGTGGCCATCGAGCCAGAAAGGCATGCGGCCGAGGCTGGATTCCACCTGTTCCAGCACAGCCCCGTGCTCGCCCGCCTCCTCGAGCGACCTGATCTGCTGCAGCCGCTCGGCCGAGGGCGGCCGGATTTCGGTCTTCCCGTTCTGATCGGGCGGCAACCGCTGCAGGCCCAGCCAGGCGGCTTGGCGAACCAGGGTGTAGGCGTTGGGATCGGCCGGCTTCTTGTCGCGCTGATAGGCGGCGACGGCGCGCAGCGTCTCCTGGCCGGCGCGGATCGCCTTCTGGAGATCCGAATCCGAGGCGATGCTGCCGACCGGCGCCGGCGGTGCGCTCGGACGCGGTGCCGGGGCGGGTGCACTCGGCGCCGGGTCCGGAGCCGGAACAGCCGGCGCCACCGCCGCCGGCGCGGCCGCTTGGGCCGCCTCGGAAGCGGGCGCCGCGATAGTCTCGGCAGCCGCGGGCTCGGGGGTCGGCTCCGGCAAGGCACCGAGGCGGTCGGTCAAGGCGCGGCGCAACTCGCCGAAGCTCGGCGCCGCATCACCGAGCAGTTCCTGAAGCGCCGGCTCGAGCGTCTGGATCGTGGCGACAGTGGCCTCCAGCGCTTCACGGTCATCACCTGCGGGCTCTGTTCTCTCCTGGCGGTGACTTACCTTGTCGACCAGCCAGTCCAGGGCAGCCGCGCGCGCCCGTTTCCGCTTCAACGGCGGGAAGAGCTCGGGCCAAAATGTCGTGACCAGCTCCTGTATCATCGTCAGCCCGGAGCGCAGCCCGCTGTAGCCCTGTCGTTCGAACAGGGCCTGGCACAGGAAGCTGGCGACCAGAAGGTCCTTGGACTTCGTGCTGAGTATGCGGATACCCAGATCCTCGACGGTCCGCCAATCGACCGGCGAGCCGTTCAAGGACTCCAGCTTGGCGATCTCGGTCTCGATCTGTTCGAACTCGGGCTCGTAGCGGACCGAGGTCCCGCCCGGCGCTTGCGGGCTGATCGGCTCCGCGCCCAGAACCGTGATCGGATCCTTCTCTTCCGACACGCTCGTCCCCGTAACCTGCCTTCCGCGCGCTTCGCACCCCTGTCGCCTGACGGCGGCGGCTGGTCCGGCCTCGTGCCGACCAGGGCCCGCCTTTGCCGCCCAGCCTTCGCAGTTTGCCGCAGCGCCATCCTGGTGTCGAGCGCGGCCGCGTGCTCGCCTGCCCGCTCTCGCCCTTTACCGCGAACCGGAAAATGGGCCACACTGATCCCGCGAATCGCCGGTGGAACGCGACGCAGGTCGGCGGGATCATTTTGCTGCGTCCGCGTTCTGACGGCACTAGGGCGTCGACGTTTCCGAACGGGTCCGAGGGAGTTGGCCGCGTGAACCGCTCTGATCTGGGCGATGCAGCAGCAAGTGCTCTGACGTGGCGTTCGGTCGCCAGCTCCCACGTCGGCACCGTTCGCAAGGTCAACGAGGACGCCTTCCTGGATCGCCCCGATATCGGGATCTGGGCGGTTGCCGACGGCATGGGCGGTCACCAGGCGGGAGACGTCGCCAGCAGGACCATCGTCGAGGCCTTGGGCCGGATGCGTCCGGGACGGACCCGCGAGGAGCTCCTGCTCCAAGTGCGCGAACAGCTCTACGGCGCCAACGAGACCCTGCTGAGGCTCGCCGCCGAGCGGCGTGACGGCGCGGTGATCGGCAGCACGGTCGCGATCCTCGCCGGTTTTAAGGGGCAGGCAATCTGCCTCTGGGTTGGCGACAGCCGCATCTACCTGTGCCGCGGCGGGCAACTGCGCCAGTTGACCCGCGATCACTCCCAGGTCGAGGAGCTCATCAAGCTCGGTCTGCTGGACCGGGACGAAGCCGAGACTCATCCGCAGAGCAACATCGTGACCCGGGCGGTCGGTGCCCAGCCCGATCTTCAAATCGACATGATCGCCGGCGAACTGCACGACGGCGACGTCTACCTGATTTGCAGCGACGGATTGAACAAGATCCTGGATCATGATGAAATCTCGTCCATTCTTCAGACAAGCGATGGTCGGAACGTGGCTGAGCGCCTGATCGAACGGGCCGTCGAAGGGGGTGCGAGAGACAACGTCACGTCGGTCGTGGTGACCATTGGGCAGGCTCGGCCCGAGGACGAAGTCGGGTCCGGGGCGGATTTTTTTGGCCGCAAGCGGCGCGGGGAGGAAACGGGGGAGCCGGACAAGGGTCCGGGTCTGCAGGATTTCGATTAGGCGGGTGACTCGGCCCGGGGGAAGCGGGCCGAGGCATGAGCTTGGCCGAGGCTGGGAAAGAAGCAGGATTCGATGTACGAGCAGATAGGCCGCTACCGGATACTCGACTTGCTCGGGGAAGGCTCGATGGCGGAGGTCTACAAGGCCTACGACCCCCAGATCGACCGCGAGCTGGCGCTGAAAATCCTGAAGAAGGAATGGTGTCTCGACGACAGCTACGTCGAGCGCTTCATGCGCGAGGCGAAGGCCGCCGGCGCCTTCTCCCATCCCAATATCGTGACGGTCTACGACATCGGCCAGATCGACAATCGACCCTACATCATCATCGAGCTGGTGACCGGCTCGCCGCTTGGCGAGGTCTTCGAGCCCGGCACGCCCGTCCCGATGGAAAAGGTCCTCTCGATCGGCATCCAGCTGGCCGACGCCCTGGACTACGCGCACAACCACGGGGTGGTCCACCGCGACATCAAGCCGAGCAACATCATGGTGCTGGCAGACGGCGAAACGATCAAAATCGCCGATTTCGGGATCGCCCACATCGACGATCCTAACGCCCAGCAGACCCAGGTGGGCACGGTCTTGGGAACGCCGCAATACATGTCGCCGGAGCAGGTCATGGGACAGAAGGTCGACGGCCGCTCCGACCTCTTCTCGGTCGGCGTCGTCCTGTATCAGATGTGCAGTGGCCAGAAGCCCTTTGAGGGCGATTCCATGGCGACGCTGCTCTACAAGATCACCCGCGACGAGCCCGAACCGCTGGGCCAGAGCGCGCCGGGCCTGCCGGCGGGTCTGCAGCACATCATCGGGAAGCTGCTCGCCAAGTCGCCGGAGCGCCGCTTCCAAAGCGGCGACGAGCTTGCCCGGGCGCTGCGCCACGAACAGCAGGTCCTCGAAGAGCTGTCCAAGGACAAGGAACGCCACAGGATTATCCCGATCCGGGTCCGCTGGTCGCTGGTGATGGCGGGTCTGGTCGCCCTGACGATGGCGGTCAGCGTCTACTTTATCGAATCTCGGCAGAGCCATTCGCTGCGCCAGTTCGCGGTCGACTCTGGCACATCGCTCGCCACCTTCATCGCCACTGAATCCGCGGTGCCGGTCCTCCAACAGGACTGGATCACGATCGAGACCTTCGTCGAAGAGGCGATGGAGCGGGAGACCTTCGTCTACCTCGCGGTCATGGACCACCTGGGCGTGGTCCGCGGCGCCACGCACAAGGAGTGGCTCGACCAGAAGTACAGCGGGCCGGAGGTCACCGAGCTGCTGTACGAAGACCCGGACGGGACCATGCGGGCCGGCCTGGCGCAGCTATCGAGCGGGGAAGAGGTGCTCGACTTCGAAACGCCGATCCTCTTCACGGGCAAACAGGTCGGCAAGATCCGCCTGGGCCTGTCCCGCACGCCGCTCCAGAGTGTCGTAGACACGACCCGGCTCTTGCTGATCGCCTTGGCGCTGGTCACCGTGCTCGCGGTCAGCCTGGTGTCCTACGTCCTGGCGAGACTGCTGTCGCGGCCGATCAAGTCGCTGTGCACCGCCATGGAGCAGATCGCGACGGGCAACTACGACTGCCGCATCTCGGAGCAGAGGAACGATGAATTGGGCGAGGCCTATGCGGAATTCAACCGAATGGCGGCTGCGCTGGAAGCACGTGATGACGAAGAAACCCAGCCCCGGTCGGCGGCCTGACGAAGTGACGGGAACGCTCGGAACCGTCCGCCCGCGGCCGGCCGCCGGCCGGTTGTCCCGGCCATTGGGTGCCGCGCGGCTGTGGCTCGCTGTCGCACTGCTCGGCGTCCTGTCCGCCTGCGTGCGCAGCCCCTTCGACCAGGACGTGATCGCCAAGAACTCGGATTTCCTGGTCCTGACGGCGGGCAGCGGCGATACCCTCGGATCGCTGGCCGCCCAGTATCTCGGCGATGAAAAAAAGGGCTGGGTTATCGCCGAGCTGAACGGCATTCGGCGCGTCAAGGCGGGCGAGGAAGTGGTGATCCCGCTGAAGCCGATCAGCAAGGCCGGCATGTTCGACGGCGGATTTCAGAAGATACCCATCCTGACCTACCACCGCTTCACCCCGGGCAAGTCCGATTGCGGCAGGCTCGCGGTCTCCGAAGACGCCTTCGTCGCGCAAATGGCCTATCTGCGCGACCGCGGCTTCCGGGTGATCGATTTCAAGGACTTGGCGGATTTCATGGCGGGCAATGTGAGCCTGCCGCGCAGATCGGTGATCCTGTCGATTGACGACGGCTACAAGTCGGTCTACGAGATCGCCTTTCCGGTCCTCAAGCGTTTCGATTACCCGGCGACAATATTCGTCTATTCCGATTTCGTCGGTGCCGGCGCCGGTCTGACCTGGAAAGAGATGAGAGAGATGGTGGATACGGGTCTGATCGATATCCAGCCGCACTCCAAGACCCACAGCGACCTGACCCTGCGCCTCGAGGGCGAGAGCGAGAAGGCCTACCGGAAGCGGCTGGCGATGGAGCTTCGCCATCCGGCCGAATTGATCAAACGCAAGCTGGGCCTGCCGATCCACACCTTCTCCTACCCCTACGGCGCGGAGAACGAGATCGTCATCGAAGCCGCGGCGGAGGCGGGATACACCTTGGCCGCGACGGTAACCCGTGGCGGCAACCCGACTTTCGCACACCCGCTGGTCCTGAGGCGGACACAGATCTACTGCGGGGACAGTCTCAAGACCTTCGCCAGACGGCTGCAGACGTTCGAGAAGATCTCGCTGAAATGACGCCTCCACGACGCCGTTTCGACGTCATTCTGCTGCCGCTGCTGCTGGCTTTCGGGTGCGCCCAGCCGGAGCCCCTGCCCGAGATAGTCATGTCGAACGGCAGCGAACCTTCCGCGCTGGAAGCGCGCGCCGCGCGCGCAGAGCGGCTGGCCAGCGAGGGCGATCTGATGGCGGCCGTGCAGCAATGGCGAATTCTGGAGCTGCTCGACGGTGACAACGCTACCTACAGCATCAAGCGGAAGGCCCTCGAGGCCGAGCGCGACCGCCGGGTCGAAGAGGCGCTGAAGCGGAGCCGCAAGGCGGTCGCCAAGCGGCAGGCGAAGGCCGCCAAGGCAGCTTTCCTCGAGGTGCTGGCGTACGACGGATTGAACGAAGAGGCGCGGGCGGGTCTGCAGGCCATGGAGGCCGCCCAGGTCCGGCGCAACCGCCCGAGGATCGCCTACGCCCAACCGCCGACGGCTGCTCGACCGGCCCCGCCCGTCACATCGAGCGAGCGGCCGGCGCCTCCCGTCACCCCGGCGGCGGCCGGAGAAAGAAGGACAAAGGGCCGGAGTGCGGCCGCCCTGGAGATCATCGACGGCGCCCAGTTTCAGGAATCGCCGCCGCTCGATGCGGACGACGAGGCCGAGCGCGGCACGCAGCTCGCGGCACGTTCGGTCGACGCCGACCGGGCGATGGAAGCCGCGCGCGCGGAATCCTTGGAGACCGCCATCGACCTGGCCAAGAACGGCAACCATCTGGCCGCCATCCCGCGGCTGAAGACCCATCTCCAGCGCTTCCCCAAGGACGGCACCGCGCGGGATCTCCTGGCGGAAACCCATCGCCAGGTCGGAATCGCCTACTATCAGGACGGCAAACTTCGCGAGTCGGTCAGTCACCTGCGGGCCTCGGCAGACTATGCCAAGGTCGCCGATCCCCTGACCCAGGCCGCCCTGAACGACGCCAGCGCCAAACTGGCGCAGCAGGCCTACGAGGAGGGCGTGAAGGTCTTCAAGAGCGACATCGGACAGGCGATCGACTACTGGGAAGAGAGCCTGGAATACGACCCTTCCCATCTTCGGGCGCGCAGCTACTTGGATAAAGCCTACAAAATCCAGGACACCCTATCGGATATCCCGTCCGAAAACTGACGGTCGAGAGCGCGACTTCCGCAGCACCTCAATCGGGGACGGTCCCCAGACTCTCTTTCAGCTCGACGGTCTCCAGCCGCTTGACGGAACAGGACGCGAAGCCCGGATCGACCGTCAGGCACTCGTCGTACATGGCGATCGCCTCGTCCAGCTCCTGCCGCTGAAAAGCCCTCAGGCCCCTGCGGTAATACTCCTTGGCGACGACCGGGGTGAGCACGAGCAGCTTCTTGTTGGCCAGTGAGTGATCGGGAACCACATCGACCGCCCTCTGGTAGGACTTGTAGGCTTGGATCACGTCGTCGTTGGCCTGATAGCTGGTCCCTTCCTGATAGAGGGCGTCGGCCTCGTCCAACTTAGCGAAGCGCCCGAGGCGCTGCTCGACCTCCTGGTTCTGCGGGTCCAGCTGGCGCGCCCGCACCAGCACCACCGAGGCCTGCTCGCGATCGCCCTTGGTTTCCAGTGTATCGGCGTAGGTCAGATAGTTCAGCGCAGCCTGCTGCTTGACGAAATAGGCGTCGGGATACTGCTTGACCGCCTCTTCGTAGGTATCGCTGGCACCGACGAAGTCGCCCTGCTGGGCCTTCTCGACGGCCTGAGTCATCAACTGGTCGAGCGTGACCGCCCCGCTCTCGCCCGGCGGATCGGTCTCCAGGATCACGGCCTTCGCGCTGGTCTCGTCGGTCTCCCCGTTTGCGTCGCCTTCGACGCCGGTCCCGAAGTCCAGGGAAGCCTCCTGCGTCCCGATGCCCTCTTCGGAGGCGCTCTGATCGTCCGCCGCCCCTGCTTCTCCGATCGCCGTTTCGGAGGGCTCCGTCTCGAGGAGCTCCGCTTCGCCCGGTTCCGTATCGGCGAAGTCCGCCTCCGACAGGCCAGACGCCGAGCCCTCGGCCGCCACCACTTCGTCGGCAGCCTCCAGCATCTCGGCCTCTTCCTCGCTTATCAGCGGGGTTCCAGGCTCCAGGGTTTCGACGGCAGGCGCGTCGACCGCAGCTACCTGGCTCTCCATGGCCGGCGGCTCCGTTCCGGGCACCTTGATCGTCTGCCCGACCACCATTTTGCTCGGGTTCTCGATACCGTTGTAGCGGGCCAGCGCGTGGAACTTCAGCGGATCGCCGAGCATTCTCTTTGCCACGATGGAGAGGGAGTCGCCCCGCTCCATCCGGTAGAGAAAATAGTCCTCGCCGAGATAGGCGACCGGGTCGCTGTCGATCTGCTCAATCAGATCGATGGCCCGCTTCCTGCCAGGGCGCTCCCTCAGATAAGCCGCCAGTTCGGCTCGCGCCTGCCCCGCCTCGCCGACCTGCAAGAGGTCGAGAGCCTTCTTCCACCGTTCCTTGGGGGTCAAACCCGGCTGCGCCTGAAAGATCTCCGGCGCCGTCATCGGCCTGTCCGACGTTTCCTCCGGCCCCTTGGTCTCGAGGCCCAGACAGCCGGTCAAGGCAAAGGCCGACAATGACAACACACAAACCGCTAGCATCCGCATGGTGCAGCGTCTCCCTTGCCCCTGTTCACATCCTCGCAACCCAACCAGCACTGAAAACGACACACGCTACCCCGCCCTGCTCTGGCCGGGCGCGGCGCCTCGCTTCCCCCTGCGGCACATTCTAGCAGAAAATGAATTACATGCCAGATTTCAGAATGCTATCGAGAGGCCCGCGGCGCGCCGCGACGGCGTGCAGCGATCCCTTTGACTTGAGCGACTTGCGCGCCATGCCGAGCAGCGGCCCTAACCCCGAGCACACCATCGAGGAGGTGGTGTTTCGCCCCCTGCCGGACGAGGCGAAGGACCGCTGGGCCGAGGTCGCGGAGATATTCTTTCTGGCATCTTCCAGAAAGCGCTTCCGGTCGGCCGAGGAAAAGGCGGATTTCCTCCGGCGCTGGACCGGATACTACCGGGAGCAGGCGGCGGAGCATTTTCTCCTTGCCGTTGCGCCGGACGGCCGCCTGGCCGGATACCTGACGGGATGCCTCGACAGCGCCGCCGCCGACCGTCTCTATCGCGACCTGCCCCACTACGGACTGTTCGATGACCGCTTCGCGGCCTTTCCCGCGCACTTCCATATCAACCTCCACCCGACATTCCGGTCGCGCGGTCTCGGCTCGCGGCTCGCCGGGGCTTTCGTCGCGACCTGTCGCGAGCGCGAAGTGGCTGGGGTCCACGTCGTGACCGCGCCCGACGCCCGCAACGCCGAATTCTATCGCCGGCTCGGGCTGACCGAAGCGCTGGTCCGGCCCTGGCAGGGCCGCGAACTGCTGTTCTTGGGCCGACGACTTGGATAACGTCGGGGTGACTTGAACGCGCTGCGAGGGGGACGGGCGATGGACGGCAGGGAAGAGCGTTGGCGGATCTCGAAGGCCGTGGTCCGCTCGCCCCGCGGTGTCGTCGCGGCGCAGCACGCCGAAGCGGCCGAGATCGGCGCCGCCGTCTTGCGCGACGGCGGCAACGCGGTCGACGCGGCCGTCGCTACGGCCCTGGCGCTCGGCGTGCTCGAGCCCTGGATGAGCGGGATCGGCGGCGGCGGCTACATGACGGTCTATCGCGCCGCCGAACGGCGCTCGAAGATCGTCAACTTCGCGATGGTCGCGCCCGCCGGGCTGGATCCCTCGGACTATCTGCTTTCGGGCGGCGGCACCGATGCCGATCTTTTCGGCTGGCCGGCGGTAAAGGAAAACCGCAACGTCAAGGGTCCGCTCTCGATCGCCGTTCCAGGCAGCGTCGACGGCTTGGCTGTCGCCCTCGAGCGTTTTGGCTCCCTGCCCTGGCGCGCCGTTCTGGAACCGGCCATCGGGCTCGCCAAGGAGGGCCACCCGGTCACCTGGTGGACCACCCTCAAGGTCGCGGGCGAGGCCCACGACCTGATCGAGAACCAGGCGGCGTCGCGGGTCTACCTGCCGGGCGGGCTGCCGCCGCGGGTGCCGGAGTCCGGGCGCGGCCGGCTCGACCTGGGCGCCTTGGCCGGCAGCCTGGAGCAGCTCGCCCGCGCCGGGCACCGGGACTTCTACGAGGGCGCGCTGGCGGCCACCCTGGCCGACGACCTCGCCGCGGCCGGCTCACGGGTCACGGCGGCCGATCTCGCGGCCTATCGCGCCGTGGTGCAGGACCCCCTGGTGGTGCGCCGCGGCGACGCCGAGATCCACCTGCCGCCGGGCCTCAATGCGGGTCCGAGCTTCGCCGCGGCCCTCGGCGCCCTGCCGCCCCTCGCCGCCGGCGCACCGGGCGCGGAGGCCTACGCGGCCTATGCCGAGGCGCTCTCCAGCGCCTACGCCGAACGTCTCGAGACCATGGGCCACGACGGCGACGCTTCCGGCCGGGGGTCGACCACGCACCTCTCGGTCATCGACGGCGCCGGCAACATGGTGGCGCTCACCAACACCCTGCTCTCGTTGTTCGGCTCGAAGGTCCTGCTGCCGTCCAGCGGTGTCCTCATGAACAACGGCGTCATGTGGTTCGATCCGCAGCCGGGACGGCCCAACTCGATCGCGCCGGGCGTGGCTCCGCTCAGCAACATGGTGCCGCTCGCCGTGACCCGGGACGGCGAACCCTGGTTCGCCCTCGGCGCCTCGGGCGGCCGGCGCATCCTGCCAGCGGTCTTCCAGCTTACGTCGTTCCTGGTGGACGGCGGGCTGTCCCTGGAGCAGGCCGTGGCGACGCCGCGCCTCAATGTCGACGGCGGCGCGAAGGTCCAGGTCGACCGGCGCCTGCCCCAGGCGGTCTTCGACGCGGTCGAAGCACGGCGGCCGGCGGAGTGGGCCGAAGCGAAGGTCTCGCCCAACTACTTCGCCAACCCGCAGATCGTCATGCGCGACGGCGCCGACTGCCTGGGCGTCGCCGAGACCCGCCTGCCGGTGGCCGACGCGCGGCCGGCCTAGTCGGGCCCCGCGCGTCCCGAGGCCGGGCCGTGCTCCGCCGGACCGCGAGCTTCTGGGCCAGATTCTGGCAGGGAGCGACCGGCTCGATCCGCGGGATCGTCTTGATGGTGGCCTCGACGCTGGCCTTCTCGACCATGCATATCCTGGTCCGCTTTCTCGCCGCGGAGATCGACCCTCTGCAGATCTCGTTCTTCCGCAACCTCTTCGGCACGCTCGTCTTCCTGCCCTGGATCCTGCGTTACGGCCTGACGCCGCTGCGCCAGGCGCGCCACAGCCTTCACTGGTTGCGGGCGGTGGTCAACGTGATCGCCATGTTCGCCTTCTTCACCGCGCTCAGCCTGACCCCGGTGGCGGAGGTCACGGCGCTGGCCTTCACCGCGCCGATCTTCGCTGCGCTGCTCGGGCTCCTGGTGCTCGGCGAGACCTTCCGCCTGCGCCGTTGGATCGCCATCGTGGTCGGCTTCGCGGGCACCCTGGTCGTCCTGCGGCCGGGCCTGGCGCCGACCGACCCGGGCACGCTGCTCGCCCTCGCCTCCGCGCTGCTCTGGGGCGGCGTGCTGATCATGATCAAGGTCTTGAGCCGCACGGAATCGAGCATGACGATCACGCTCTACATGAGCATCCTGCTGTCGCTGCTCTCCTTCGGCCCGGCCCTCTTCGTCTGGACCGCGCCGGATCTCGAACAGCTCTTCTGGCTCCTGGTCATCGGCACTCTCGGCTCCCTCGGCCAGGTCGCGGTGACCCAGTCACTCAAGGAGACCGAGACCAATGTCGTCATGCCCTTCGACTTCCTGAAGCTGATCTGGGCGGCGCTGCTCGGCTTCCTGATCTTCGCCGAGGTGCCCAACCTCTTCGTCTGGCTGGGCGGCGCCATGATCTTCGCCAGCGCCAGCTACATGGCCTACCGGGAGAACCAGCTGGCGACGGCCGGCAAGGCGCGGCGGGCGGCCGCGCTGGACCGGACCTGAAGCATCGGACGGCGCGGGGCAAGCGTGTTACGCTGAAGCCGTCAGCGAGGGCGGATGAGATGACCCAGATCGAGAAGCCCGGTGAAGCGCAGAACCCGCTCGACGCCGGCTACGCCATGCCGGCCGAGTGGGAGCCCCACGCGCGCTGCTGGATGGCCTGGCCGCACAGGGTGGACCTCGTCCAGGACCTGGAGCGCACGCAGCACGGCTACGCCGAGGTGGCACGAGCGATCGCGCGCTTCGAACCGGTCACCATGGTGGCGACGCCGGAGGCCGCCGACACCGCGGGCCGGCTCTGCGGGCCCGGCGTCGAGATCCTGCCGATAACGATCGACGACGCCTGGGCCCGCGACAGCGGACCGACCTTCCTGAAGCACCGGGAGTCCGGCGCCCTCGCCGGCACCTCGTGGCGGTTCAATGCCTGGGGGGTGAAGCACGAGCCCTA